>CEON01030641.1_pt1 | contig 12088 bp, 8 predicted proteins | sample 530291 | NCBI WGS metagenome assembly CEON01 (sample SAMEA2619888, study PRJEB7988) | marine metagenome | biome: marine biome (ENVO:00000447); feature: surface water layer (ENVO:00002042); material: "saline water (ENVO:00002010), including plankton (ENVO:xxxxxxxx)" | depth 5 m
CGTGTCTTTTTTGGCTTGCTAGGGACAAAATTTTGTCCGCTCAATGATTTAGCCATCAGATACCGTCAGTTGACTGCAAGTTTTGATATTTGAGAGCTAGCCCAGTGAACAGGCCATATTGAGGGTGGCTGATCTGGTCGCGGCCATCAAGGAAAAACAGCTCTTCAAGCCACAGTGTTCTTGCGGCCATTGCTTGCACATCAGACGCCCCAGGCTTGGCGGCGATCATCGGATCAGGTCGTTGCATTGCTGCTGTGCAGGTAAATCACGCTGAGCTTGTAGGTAACTAGCCCGATACATGATATTGGCTGCACCAACGATTGCCATGACATGGCTGACGACTAAAAGCAAAGCGCAAAGCGCAAGACGAGCAGTCGAGACCATCAAGCAACCATCAGTTAGCAGCCTCCAAAGCGGCAACCTTGGCCTCAAGAGTTTCAATGCGCGTCATCGCCTCTTGCAAGGCTTTGACAGCCTTCATATACAAAACTGAATAAGCAACAGATTTGGTTCTAGTGCCAAGATCGTTACCCTCCGAATCTTCATCAATGTTGTCTTGAACAAGGCCAGGGCAAACTGTCTCTAACTCTTGAGCAACAACACCAATTTGGGTATGTGTCGGATAATTTGTTTCAGCCTTGAAGTTGTAATTACGAACCCGAACAGCCTTGATATCGTCCCACTGAGAAGACGCATCAACAATGTTTTCTTTTAATTTGCTATCTGAAGTTCCTCCGTATCTGTTGTTGGTGTTTTCGCAGTCGCCGTCACCCTTGACATTAAGCTGACCTGCACTGCCGAAGAAGATTATTACAGCTGAATTGGCGCCAATGTCTCGGGCTATATCATGACGCCCACCGGCTGCTTTAAGAATAAAGCCATTTTGACCCTGTCCAAGCGAACCGTTTGATGCGTCAGATGTAAAAATGTTTGTATTAAATTGAGTACCTGAGCTGGCTACTAAGCTAAATATATTGGTATTATTGTTGTGAAAATTTGTAGTAGGTGCAAAGTAATTTGTATTTGTTGTCGAAGTGCATTGGATTCTAAATCCAGTGTTGTACTGTGACCCTGCATATCCAGCGATTTTGATTTCACCTAACTGGTCGCCAGCATTTATTTGGGCTTTATCACCCGTTCCTCCACGCGCTTTTCTAATTACAAGGTCCGAGCCACCACTTCCAGCGACTGTATTGCCGATAACAAGTTGCTCAGTAGTTGAAGTCTGACTTTCAAAAGTTCCACCCTGTGAAGCCTGAAGCGCCCCTGTAAGAGTTGCGCCGGCAGAACTTGTTTCAAACCTTTTGTTGCCGTTGTAATAAAGTTCAACTTCAGCGTTGGGCTTGACAACAATGCCGTCTTCATCATTTTTCGCTCTAATATATATTTCATCTTCGCCGCCATAAATAAAAAGATCGCCTTCTGTATTTTGAATGACAGAATTTGTACTATCGTGATATAGCTTGAGGTCTTGCGACGTGCCAATCCTGATCTCATTGCTGTCATCGACTTCAATATGACCGCCGACTTCAATGCCGGTATTGAACGTCCAATAGCCGGTGCTATTAACCCAGTTGATCGTCTTATCAGTTGCGCCCTTCAGCGTGATGCCACCGCCATCAGCAGTTGTATCAGTCGGCGTAGCAACAGAGCCCAGCTCAATGTTTTTATCGTCAACAGTGATAGTCGTTGACTCAATCGTTGTGGTCGCTCCGGCAACGGTAAGCGACCCAGAAATACTTACATCACCACTAGCATTGACAGTTACGCGTTCTGTTCCGCCAGTGCTAATGCCGACCGTATCCGTTCCAGCAAGATAAATTCCGTTGCCGTCATCCGACTCAAATGCCAGGCCAGGAGCAGCTGCCGTTCCATCAGGGACGCCTTTAAACAGCTCTTGGACAGTGATTTTTTTGTTCTTATTGGTAGCCGCAGTCTCACTGACGTCAATGATTGGCAGTACGTCGTCAGTCGCAGGCGCAGTATGCGCCGTCATCTCCGTAATCTTTCTGTTTGCCATCGGTCTTAAGTCTTGATGACGTACATCAGAGCTATATTACGCGGTCTTGCTTCGCTGCCACCAGCGTTACTGATAGTGGTTGAAACAGTAATGCCTGTCGTGGCGTTTTGAACGGCATTGTTGTCGTTCGTACTGCTACGGTCAGATCGACGGTCATCGTCTGCAGTAGCTAATTGACTTCTGTTAGCACCTTCGTCCAACCGAAAACCCTTAAAGCCATGCTTGTGGCCAGAGTCGTTGACCGTTGATGTCGCTGTGTGGCTGTGCTGCTTGTTTGCATCTGACTGCGAACTAGCAAAAGTACGGCCATTATCTGTGCCCTTGCCGTCGTCCCAGCCTCTAACAAATTCACCGCGAAGGTCTGGAACGTTAAACGTGGTACTGCCGTCACCAGCGCCCCAAGTCGTTCCAATAATTGCAAACAAATCGGCATAAGTTGTTCTGCTTATCGCAGCGCCATTGCATTTCAAATAACCAGCGGGAGCAGTAGTCGTCGCCATTTGGTGAACTGAGCCTGTAGGCACAGCAGCTGCCAAAGAGACAAATGACAGATTGCCGCTGCCGTCCGTAGTAAGGGCATCGCCATCACTGCCATCGCTGCTAGGCAGAGTCAGCGTGACATCCGCAGCTGCATTATCTGGAGCGCGAACTGCAACAAAGTTGCTGTTGCTTGTATCGCGAAAGCGAACTGCTTTGCGGTCGCGAATCGTAATTCCGTCGCTATCAACCCCAATGCGATTTGTGCCGCCAGTGCTGATGTTGACCGTATCCGCTGCACTGAAAAACAAACCGGTATCAGTGTCGTCTGACCGTCGGATTGCTGGTGCGGCTGCAGTGCCTGCCGGAATAGCAACATTACCGGTAAAAGTTGGGCTGGCAGCTGTCGCTAAACCAAGATTGGTTGCAGACAGCGTTCCAACCGTCACAAACGCACTATCCGCTGCGTTGCGGATCTTCAGCTCATCATTCGTAGTATCCGCAAACCACATGTACGCAGTGGTCGTAGCGGGCTCTGCCGTTCCAGAGTTATTGCTAAACAGCGCAGCCAGATTGCTGTTGATGTCAGCCCTGACGTTTGAGCCAGTATCGTTCTGGACCAGTTGATCAGACTGACTCATTAGCCCTTCCCGTAACCAGTAGCGGTCCAGTTCACCGTTTTGGCGATCCGGGTGTCACTTGAATTGTAGACCGACACGTCAAATCCGGTAGCCGTCGAGTTGCTGATGACGTAGTAGTCACCGCTTGCGTTGGTGGTGAACACGATGCCGACAGAAGGAGTGGCATAGAACTTGTTGCCCGTTCCATAGGTCACTGACACATCAGTGTCACTAACGGCTGCGGCGTTAGTCGTAACTGATCCGGTGATGGTACGAATCGGCATGTTGGCCTCTACTCGCAGCTGATCAACAGCAATTTGTTCTTGCGAGTCACCAGTGCTGAACTCTGCCTTCAACTCGTACGCACGAGCTTTGAACTGGGCGTTGTTATACCGCCTGTAACTCGTCCATGTCGGCGTCCCACTTGGGTCGTCCTGCGTTGTACGGATATACAGCTTCACGTCTGGAGCGCTGGGTGCTGCACCATCAAATTCAACAATGGCATCAAAATCAGGCTGGTCATCCAAGAATGCTCCAGCTGGATAGAATGCACGCGCACGAAGCGTACTCTCCAACTGCACGCTAAATACGTCACTCAATGTGATTGGATTGTTCTGGAAGAAATACTCGCCACTGGTGTGAAGAACATCATTTCCTTCCTGCACAATCAAACTTGTGCTATCAGTATCGTCTTCTGTCAAAAAGAACGTATCGTCTTCAGCGGAAACATCGCCAATACTTGCAAATTGAGAACCTGTAGGCCCAAGTCTTAATTCGTTTAAAACTGGATCTACAACCAAGTTCGTTTTGGTGCCAGCGAACGAGGGGTCTTCCGTTTGCGTACCAACGTTCTGAACGTTTTCTAAATCAACTTTGGTAAACTCGACATAAGCAGCGTTGAGGCTTTCACGCCCACCTGAGTCAATAAATTTGATGCTGTACGTTCCGGGTTTTAGATCCTCATAAGTTTCAGTTGATGAGCCCGCAATATCATCAGAAATACTGGTAGATGTTGCCCAAGTTACATCTTGAAAGTTAGGTGAATGGCGCAAACGCACCACACCGCCAACACGCACATCAAGATCTGGTGATTCGCTCCAGCTCAATCGTGCCTGACCATTGACCGGAATCATGCTGAACCCAGTGACATCGCTAGGTGCAGCAGTTTTACCGACAAGTACAAACGATGCAGAGGTAATAGTGCTGGTTCTATTTAAATAATTACGAGCCGAAACCTGCAGATACAATGTTCCTGCTCTCAAGTTTCGCAGCGTTACTGATGGCGATGCGGTTTGCACCGTTTCCCAGTTATCGTCATCCATTCGATATTGCACCCGAAAGTCATTGACGTTTTGGCGGTCGTGATTCCAGCTGACTGACGCACCAACAAAAACACCACTGCCCTCTTCGTACAAAAATTCCTCGGTTCCAATACTGTCAACTGGGTTTGGAATAACAGACAGATTGCTGATGTCGCGTGTCGTAAGCTCAAAATCTTTATCAACAGCGTTATATATTGTTTTGTTATAAGCAATCGCGCTTACGTCATAAACGCCGTCTCCGCTTTCAGCCACAGATGCAACACGAAATTGTTGCGGCAAAAGATCTGCTGTTTGCACCAAGAAAACTGAATTAGCTACAGGTGCCTGACTAAACGGAGTCGAAACGTCGATCTGACAGGTGCCATCAGCCTGTGGCTGAATACCGCCAACTGGAATCGAGCGCTTTTCAACAACACCATTTGGCAAGATCACAGACAGCTTTGGATTGCCTTGCGAAGCCAAAGCAACGGTCAGGTCATTGCTGCTATCTACTGTAATTTGACCGGCAGTTGCGGACTTAATACGACCAGAACGACGCGATCCAGCACGGGTGGGATCTGCAACATCAATCACCACTCCAGGTCGCAACACTATTCCGCTGTCTAATGCAACGCTAAATTGAACTGTCTCAGTGAGGTTTTGCTCAGACAGGAGAAGCCATTTACCAAGGCGATTTGCTTGCCCTTGGCTATAGCAACCAATGGCCTTGATATCTTTCTTGATAATTCCGTATTTAGCAACGGCGGCATGATCCTCAACGTATTCATACTCCACGTCGCCATTAGTGTCGTATGACTGCCAAGCCACAACAGCGACTGTATGGCGTGCCTTTTGTGAAGTTCCTTGATACTGAAAAATGCCGTCAACAACGTTGCTTTGACCAATCAGATATTGAGGGTCAGAGGGCTTGTCCTGCAGCAGTGTGAGAGATCCGGCGCTGTAGTACGAAATGCCACGGAAAACAGCCGTCATCTGCTGAATGACGTTGTAAACCTCATCCCTGCTATTGATCAGCATGTTGCAGCTGAAACGTGGCTCTTTACCACCTTTTCCGTTTGGAACGAGTTTGTTGCAGTATTGACTGACAGCAAAAAAGTCGTACTTATCAAGTGTGCTTTCAGGTATGCCCGCTCCATACCTCTCTGAAATCAACAAGTCATATAAGATCCACGCGGGATCTGATGTCCACGTCGCCGCCTGAAACGTGCCGTCCCAAACGCCGGAATACGTGATTCGTCCCAGGTGATTACTTGTGTCTACTGTCGCATTGCTTGGGATTTTGACTTTAATGCCACGAATTAGATATTTACGGGTAGGAATCGATTGAAACTGCCGAGAGTCAAAGCGCAGCCCAATTAAGGCGGAGTTTGGATAACGAAACTTTTCGTCAATAATTTCAGTATAGCTCTGAAAAACTGTGACGTTGCTTTTTTTCGAGCTGCCCGAGTCGTCGCTGACACGAACCATTTTTATGTCGACAGGATGGCTGCCTGTAAAATTGATCATATAGTCACGCTGATATGTGCTACTGCTTTTGCCGCTGATTTTGTCGTTAATTACAGTGTTGAATCCGCCGCCGTTGTATTGAACTTGTATTTTAATTTTGACACTATGGCCTTTTATGTCGCCATCACTTTGTATTTTTTGAAGACTAGGAATAGTTAGCGTTACACGAGCTCGATCAACATCAGTGTCCGTAATCGTGCGAGTAACCGGAGTGGCTTTTACAACTTGGACGTTGACAGCCACTTCTTTTTGCGTAAACCGGAAAGGACCAGGAATGCGACTTTGGCTCTGCGTTCCATTGCGCGTATAAATAGTAAAGCCAGAAAAATTGCTTTTACCTTTGTCGTCTTCTACAGGCGTATCGTCTAAGAAAATACCTTTGTTACCACCTTCTATGCCGTCAATTTCGCCCTCACTTAGCAAGTCAAGAACATTGCCATACTGGACTGACTGCAGACTGTCATCTGCTTCAGTTGGTGTTTTACTGCCACCACCACCGCCTTTGCTGCCACCGCCGCCACCAGCGCCTTGAATGTACTTAGTTTCTGTCATGACTGCTTTTGATCAACGTCAAGACCGCTAGACAACACTGCCGATCCAACAAAAACCCGTCCATACGCTATCGGCACAGGCAAGCCTTGTCGGCTTGTATTGACAACGTTGGAAATTGAAAACGACTCAAGTTTTGCAGCTTCTGGCCCGTTTTCTAGGCTAGAAAGATCTGGCTGTGGTGAAATTGCCTGAGCAATGCCGCCCAAAATCAAAGCACCACCAGCCAATCCGATCTTAGTCATTGCTGCGCCCCCAATGACAGCCCCTACACCAGGCAAAAGAAGCGAAAACGCTACTAAACCTAGTCCAAGGAAAAAGCTACCTGTCCCTCTTCCCGCACCAGCAACAACAGGTGTGATGCTGAACACTTCCTTCTCGCTAAAAGGCATCAGCAAAGGCGCAACATTTTCCTCAGTAACCTTTTCTTTGCTGATTGCTACACGATAGCCAATACCATCTTTCTCGCTATCGACCAACCACTTCTCTAATCCCGGAAAATTGACACACAACGCTTTGATCGCTTGCGCTGGTGTCGCTACGTCAAACTCAAACCGGCATTGACCAAGCCGTTTACGCAAAGCGCCATAGACCTTAACGACTTTCATGCCTCAAGGCACAAGCGGTGCTCTTCCCATAGTAACCGCCATACACGTCCCTGCTAGACAGCCTGCCTTGCACATGATGCAGCACCTGCTGATCACCCAGATAAATTGCAGCATGGTTTGGTACTGGTGAAACCAGATTCATCAGTAACGCATCACCACGCTGCAACTCTTGGACTGGGATCTTGTAGAACCCTTCCTTCTGAAAGTTCTCCAGATACAGGTTCTCACCGTGATCCCACCACTGATCACGACGGTGATAATCACGCAACATCAAGCCCCACTCCCTTGCGTACCAATCACGGCACAACGTGTAACAGTCCACAACGCCGTGGACAAACTCACGTCCCACATACGGGAGCACGAAGCCAACAGGCTCGCAATAGCCCCATGCCTCAGTGTTTGGATTGACGATAAACCAAGGCAGCTCTGACTTTTCACACGCAACGCGGTCAGCAGCTGATGGCTCAGGATTGGTCGTGGGATGACTATGAACGATACCCACAATCTCGCCTTTATCCTCAACCTCGCTCCAACCGTCAAGCACAAAATGCTCGTCCGGCGTTTCTGCAATGTTCTGGCACGGGAAATACCGTTGACGACCTTTGACAACAGCAAGCAATCCACAGCACTCACGCGGAGCTTCTGTTTTTGCGTGCGCCAAAATCTCAGACCTAAGCTCGTCTGACAGCTGCGTCATTGCGTCAAACCAGCTCCAGGAAACGATCCAAATGGCAGCGCTGCGTTATTGCCAAATCGCAGCTTGCAACTAGCAACTGTCTTGCCGCAAACATCTTCAGCCAAGGTTTCAACGGGGTTGCCGTCCACGTCAAAGTAGTTGCTGCCGTTATAGCTGCACTCACTACTGCGATACTTCCACTGACAAACGTTCGCGATTATCTGCCGTCTTGGGATCATCTGTCCGGCTAAATCAAATTTGCTAGCCAACTCAAAAACCACACTATCCCGTGACTCACTCGCTTTCCGATCCACGAACCACCGCTCTTGCGGAAACTGAGCGTTTGGATCGGCTGTAGTTTCGCCGTCGAGATATTTTTTTAACGTTCTAATTCGACGTACCTCCGCTCCACCAAGGTCATTGCCTGCAGTCGTTGCGTTGACCTCCAACAACACTGCGGTCATATTGTTGTCATGATTGCTAATCGCGAAGGTGGGACGCGGCAACGTACCAGTGTTTGTGTATTCAAACCCATCAGCCTTGACAGCAATGCGGGTATAGGTCTGACTATTAAACACGATATTGCCGCTAACATCAGCATTGGCACCTGCATGAAAACGATATATATCGTTGCTGCCATGCAGTGTTGAATCCAACCTCAGCTCAAACAATTCAATGATTGCACTGGGGTTGATTTTTGCCAGCTCTTCATGTGCTGACGCGATTGCAGTCCAAACACACGTTCCATCAGTAACCGTATCGCCAATGATATTTGGCCAACCGGGTTCTGAGCTGCCTGACGTTCCAGCAGTAGAGCATTGAAAAAACAAACCAGACGGCTGCTCAACGCTGGCACGTCGAATATCACCAACAGAAAATGCGGTGCTAGCGGCCCATGCTGCTACTGCCATTACGGTTCAAAAACTTGACGGAACGTTACTTGAATTACTGCATGATCATAAAATGGAATCGTCTTGCTCCATTCTTCACAAACAAACTTCAGTGCGCTCGACTCACCAGGTGGTGTGTAAGTAAAACTGTCTGAGTCGGCAGCACGAGCGTCTAAGAAGGCTTCAATCGTGTCCGACTCAGATTCTGAAACCCTGAACGTCAGGTTGTAGACCTTCGGGTTTTGGTTGAGGCCATACAGCAGACGAGTTTCATAACCATCACCGAACTGCACCTTTCTCGTGGTTGGTGCGCTGGACTTAGTTAGCCCCGGTGCGGGATCAAAATTAGGGAAGTCAGCCATTAGCTAGCAAGCAATCCTCCAGGACGTTTCTGCTTGATCAGCTCCTGTTGTACCGCAACGCCGATGGCTTGGCCGAGTTGTGCGGCTTCATCAGCACTACCTTCGACAGACGATCCAGAAGCATCAACGTTCACAGTCACATTAGCGCTACCGCCTAAAGCGTGATTTGGAATAATCGTGCCGGCAGTTTTCGGAACGAACAACTCAGGCCCTTTTTCGCCAACAAGTGAAGCCTTGCCGACTGGTGGGTTACCCCCATTTGCAAAGCTGAAACCACTGGGTATTGAACCAAGCTCTGGCAAACCTAGGTCCATTTCGAACAAATTCGGCTTATCGAAAAAACTTCCACTCATTTTTGGTGCAAACCCTGAAAGAGGGTTTGAACCGAAACCAAGGGCTTGAAAAATTGTTCCGGCAATGCCCCCGGAACCTTGCGGACCCATAATCGCCATCTGAAGCATTTGGTTGGCAATCTTTTTCAACATACTGCTAGCTACTTGGCCCAAGGTTTTCGTTCCATCAATCATCCCCTCAATTCCGTTAATAATCTCGTTGTTAATCGTGTTAGCCAAAGACTTAAATTCATCGCTAAGCACGGTAGTTTGCGGAAGAATTTCCACAAACTCGCTATTTATCTTCATGAGAGATTTAAACTGATCATGCATGTGTCCACTGATGGCTTCGTTTCGGCTAACGCTTAAAGTCTCAAGCTCAACTCGTAATGCTTTGCCGAGATTTGTTTTTGCTTCGTTTGATAAATCTTGAGAAGCTAAATTGGCATATCGTTGCCGTATTTTAAGTTCATCTAGGTCAAACTTAAGATCTATTCTTGAAAGATCACTGGTCTCTCTGGCTATGGCAAGCTGCGCATTTGCTATTGCAAGCCTGTTTGAAGCAGCTGTATCTTGTCGCTGAACTCTTTGAGCAACCCGATCATCGGCTTTTGCTTGTCGCTCAGCAGCATCGGCTGCTTGTTTTTTCTCGCGTGTTGCTTTTTCAGCAGCTTGATTGACTGCATTGGTTACGTTAAGTTCAAGATTGGCCAAGTCAAGAGCTTGTTGAGATTGAATTTTTTTGATCTTTGCAAGATTGACTTCTTTAAGAGCTTTGTTGTTCAAGTCTTCATAAATTTCACGTTCAAGAGCATCTGTCTGGCTTGTAGCTTTTGTGATTATTTCTACCTGCTTTAAAAGAACAACGCGATCATTCGTCAGATCATTGTTTAGCCTGGCAATTTCTGTTTGACGTTGCAAAGAACTGACATCGCCCGAAAGTTGATCAACTGTTTGACCTGTTTGAATCTGACCTACTCTTTGCCTAACGCCTGCGTCTATCCTTTCCTGCCTAGCCACTTGTCGTGCCCTTTCAGGATCAGGCGTGCCCTGGAAAGGGTTTAGCGCTGCATTTAAAAACGGTATTATTTTGGCAAGGCCAGAAGCTGCCGCACCACTAAGATCGGACATTAGCGTAAAAGTTGGCGCTAATTCTCCCTGCAAAACAGCGTTTAGCTCTGAAGTTGATTCAGCTGCGCTTTCATTGGCAGACTTAAGAGTTTGGAGGGCCTGAAGACCGCGCTCGCCGTATGTAGCTGTTAGCTCTTTTTGAACTGCGTCGTAGGCAGCAACAGCACGTCCTGCCTCTTCTAACGACTGAACTTGATCAATAAGAGATTGCTCGACCCTAATGCCAGCTTCCCCTAAAGCATCTAAGGTTTCAGTCGTTCCACCAAGGGAGTCTGCAACAGTAGTGGCGGCCTCTGAAACTCCAGCAAAAAAGTTATCAATCTGCTGACCAAGAGCGCTGAACAGAATTTGCAGACCGAATCCACCCTTGCCGCCGCCTGCAACTGCACCAAGGACTCCACCACCTACAGCTCCTAGTCCGCCGCCAAACAGCAGTGGAAAACCTGCGCCTAGCGCTAAATCCTCGTTAAACCGTTCTCTTCGTTTTAACTTCTCCCGCTGTTTTTGACGCCGCTCCAGAACGGCGTTGATTCTTTTTTCAGTCTCTTCTTCTCTAGACGCAAGCAGCATTGCATTACGTCGCTCTTGACCTAATTTTCCTGCTAATTCCAGCCGTTTTAAATAATCCCGAGACCGTATTTGCGCCTCTTCTGATGCGGATTTCTTGGTTTCAATAATTCCTCGTTTAATTTCATTTTGCAACTGTTTTTGAGTTTTAGTCTGGCCACTTATATTGCGATAACTGTTTGCTAGCTCGACAACTTCTTGCGTTCCTTTTCCTAAAGCCTCAACTCGCTCGTTTTCTGTTGCAACTGATTTAGCGGCTATGCGGTCAATAGATTCGTAAACCTCATCTAGCTCACGCGCAGCCCGCAACGAACGTTCAATTCGGTCTCCAACAAGACTTGATTGACCTCCTAAAATCGACGAAGATGGCCCTCCTATGGGCCCAAACTGAGTTGTTGAACCAAATTGAGCACCCGGTTCAGGACCAAAAGGGACAGCAGACTGTGTTGTAGCAACTGCTGATCCTGGTCTTAAATACCTGCCAGCCATGCTGCCGCCAGGTTGACGCCCCGGCACTGCAGCAGCGTTATATCTTTTCAGTGCAGCTGTCGCACCATCACGCTGTCTAATTTCTTCTGCAATCAGCCTGTTTGTCCGCTCTTGCGCTCCATTGGCGTTTTTTAATGCAGTTACATATTGCTCAATAGCTCTTTTTTCTTCGACCGTGCCCTGCTGAGCACGACCCATCAACTTAGCTGCTTGATCAAGCTGCTTATTAAAATCACCTAAAGAGCCCGGACCATTTAAATGGTCAATTTGAGTAGCAAGCTGATTAAGGTTTTTTTGCAGCTGCGTAACCTTAGTTACGCCCTTTGCAATTACCTCAATCTCAGCTCTGTAGGCCACGGTGGTTCGACAGCGCCTGAATCACATCAGTCTACCGCCGACGGCGAGCTTTACGCATCTCTGCCTCTTGATCCTCGTTGATTACCTGGAAATACGCGCTCCAACCGATAATCTCCTCTGCTGTCATCGTCGCCCTAAGCTCCGACAGGCCCATGCCTAACTCTTTGGCAACGCCAAACTGC
>CEON01013226.1_pt1 | contig 12075 bp, 6 predicted proteins | sample 530291 | NCBI WGS metagenome assembly CEON01 (sample SAMEA2619888, study PRJEB7988) | marine metagenome | biome: marine biome (ENVO:00000447); feature: surface water layer (ENVO:00002042); material: "saline water (ENVO:00002010), including plankton (ENVO:xxxxxxxx)" | depth 5 m
GGTGATTTAACAATACGAAAAAGAAATGCTTCTGCTACCGGTAATGGAACATATGCCGTGTGTATGGGTGGCGCTACATCTAATAATAATCCTCCTACTCCTACAAACTCAGATGTTATTGATCGATGGACTTGTGCAACACCTGGTAATGCATCAGATTTTGGAAATATAACAATTGCTAATCAATATGGAGCTTGCGTGGGAGATGGCACATATGGTATATTAGGTGGTGGAACAAGATCAGGTAGTAGTACTAGACCTACTATTGATTATATAACAATAGAAACTCCTGGAGATGCAACAGATTTTGGTGATCTTACCACGAACTCGTATAATCATACTAGCACTAATGATATGACAAGAGGAGTATTCATTCAGGGTACTCAAGGTAATAATATTGATTATATTACAATGGCTACGCCAGGTAATGCAGCATCTTTTGGATCTACTTCTAGTTTATATAAGCAAAATAATACTAACGGTGTAATTAGCAATAATACACGAGGAACTTGGGCAGGTGGTACATATACTGATGAAATTCATTATTTAACAATACAGACTACAGGTAATTCTAGTTCCTTTGGAGATTTAACAGTTGCTAGAGGATATTTGGCTGGTACAAGTAATCCAAGTACAGGTAGAGGTTTAGCTATGGGTGGACTAGATAATCCAACTTTATATAATACAATAGATTATTGGGATATTGCAACTACTGGTAATGCACAAGACTTTGGTGATTTATTGCAAGTTATGGATAGGCCTACTGGTGCATCAGGTAAGGCAGCGTAAGGAATAAGAGATGGCAATATTAAGACCTAAATTAAAATTTATAAAAGGAAAAACTTATATCATAGATGTGAGTGATCCTAGCAATGCCGGTCATCCTTTGAGATTTACTGCTGATAGTGGTGCTACAGAATATACAACTGGTGTAACGGCGACAGGAACAGCTGGTACACCGGGTGCAACTGTTACATTTGCCGTACCAGAAAATGCTCCTAATGATTTAAATTATTATTGTCTTACTCATGGATTACGCATGGGTAATAAAATGAAAACTGTGTATGATCCAAATTCTATAGCTTATCGTGGTACAAGAGCATGGGGTAATGGTGGTTCCAGAGGTGATACAATAGGTGGTTCATATGCTGGGCCAGTTGGTGGTGGATCTACTGATGTTCATTATTTTGATATTGTAACTAAAAGTAATAGTACTGAAGTTGGTGGAATACTTTCTTACTTACCTCATGTAAATAACGCAAGTGCTGGTTGGTCAACATCAAGTACTACTGGATCAAAAGCAATAGTTATAGGAGCCGCAAGAAGCAATGTTTTGGTTGATGATATCTATACTTTTGATACAGTATCATTATCTACAGCCACGTCTTTTGGTAGTACAACATCTTCATACGAAGGTTATCAATCTCGGGGTACCGCTAACGACGGATTTAGAACTGTTGCGCATACTGGACGTAATCCTACTAATTATTCGGCTGGATATGATAAGTTACACTATATAACTAATGCTCAAGAAGGTAATTCAACAGCATTTGGAGATTTAACATATTCACCAGACTTAGCAGCGATGACTAATGATGCAACAAGAGGTATAATTTGTGGCGGTAATGCTGGAACGTATGGATATAACACAGTTAATTATATAACTATTCAAACAGTTGGTAATGCCACATCTCAAGGATCGTTTGATCAAAGTGGTGGATTTAGACACCATACTATTACATCAGACGAAACGTATGCAGTACAAGTAGGTGGAAGAGTCGGTATGCCAGGTAGTGGTATACCAAATCTTCGCACTACAACAATGAAGTATTTTAATATTCAAAGTTTAGCAGACGCTAGTCTTTTTGGTTATTTAAATAAAGGTAGAAGTAAGAATGCATCAGCAAGTGATGGAACAACTGGTGTTATGTGGGGTGGTGAAATATTATCATCTGATAACTCACCAGATCCAACCGAATGGGCTCTATATGCTGAACATTTTACTATACAGACGCCAAGCAATGCTACTGACTTTGGTTTTCAATTGACTCATGGCGGTACTAACCCAACCTTTGGATCAGGAGCGGCAGCGTAATGGCAACGAATAGACCTAAATTAACATTTTTAAGAGGAGGAACGTATACGTTTGACGTGAGTGCGCCTTTATTAGCAACTCATCCTTTTAAATTTACGGCAGATAGTGGTGCAACAGAATATACTACTGGTGTAACACTTACTGGTACGCAAGGTCAAGCCGGGGCCACGTTATCAATTACTGTATCCGATAGTGCACCTAATAATTTAAATTATTATTGTGGCAATCACGGATTAAGTAAAGGTAATCATATTATGATACCTGATCCTGTACCTATTCCGCCTGATAGTGATGGTGATTTCGTAGCTTCAGCTTTTAGAACTCATCTCGATGTAACTGCAGGGCCCGGAACATTATATTCAGGTGGTAGCGGTACGGTATATTTTTGGTCAGTTGATGAAGGTGTACCGGCTGTGAATGATAGTGATGGTACATTCTTTACAGATAGCGATATCTATGTTAATATTGATAGCGATTATCTATATGGTGGTGGTCATGATAATGTATTTGAAATAGGACGAAAACTCCTCAGTTGGGCTGGTTCATACGGCATAGCATATTCAGGAAGAGATCTTAGTACTAGCAATGCATCTAATGTAATTGATAGAGTAACACTTGCAACTATGGGGGCTGCAACTGATTGGGGAGATGCTACTTATTCAGGTAATTTATGGCAAGGTTTTGGTGGTGGATCCAGAGTTTTCTTCTCAGGTTCTCAAGGTAATACATCTACGGCTGGTCATATAGAAACTGTATCACCTACAACAGCTGGTAATGCTACATCATGGGGTCTTCATGCAAGTGGATTAGAACAAATTGGTACACCAGCTTGTGTTAATAATGAAAACATTGCTTTTATTATGGGTGGTGAAGTAAGTGGTACAGCTAAAAATAGTATTCAAAAATTAGGCATAGCAACTCAAGCAAATTGTACTGATCATGCTGATTTGGTATACTCAAGAGGTTATTTAGCTGGCGTTAACGATGCAACAAGAGCTGTTGCTATGGGTGGTCAAAGATCTAGTGAATTATGGAAATCTTATCTCGGATGCGATTACATAAATTTTGATGCCTCTTCTGGTACAACAGCTTCTGATTTTGGAGATTTAACATTTGCTAGAGGCAGATCTGCTGCTACATCTGATGCAACAAGAGGATTGTATATAGGTGGTTATGTTGATTCAAGATCTACATCAGAAGGTGGTAATGTAAACGGAACCAGTAGTATGGAACATATTGATTACATAACAATTCAAACTGCTGCAAATGCAACAGATTTTGGTGATGATGGAGCAGGAATGTTTTATAACCAGGCAGTAACAGATGGTACAATAGCTGAAGTTACTGGTTATAATTCTGGCGCATCAGGTAATGGATGGAAACAAAGAATCACAATACAAACACTAGGTAGTGCAGTTTCAAGAACTGCTAGCGAAATAGATAATGGTGGTCCAGCATTTACCGTTGATAGACAATATGCAGGAGCTGCCGCTGGCGGATAGGATAAAAGATGGCTATAGAAAGACCAAAATTAAGATTACATAGAGGCACAACTTATGTATTTGACGTAAGTGATTCTAGTCTATCATCTCATCCTCTAAAGTTTACGAATGATAGTGGCACATCTGAATATACTACTGGAATAACAACGTCCGGAACTTCTGGTACTACGGGTGCAACTGTTACATTTGCCGTAGCAGATGATGCTCCAAGTAATTTAATGTATTACTGCGGTACTCATGGTATAAACATGGGTAATAAAGTAAGAATTATAAATGATCCTACTGCTCTTGAATTTGTAAATGGTGGAACTAGAGCATTTGTTGCTAGTGGTACACAAAATCCTGCCGTATATAATTCTACTACCGGTAGTCTAAATGCTTCATATCCTGGTATACAATATTTTGATACAACTACTCCCGGTAATGCTTCAAGTTTTGGTTCTTTAAATGCTGGCTATGTTAATGCATCTCTGAATAATGCATCCAATAGTTGGGCTAGTTATATGGCCGGCAATATGTCTAACGGTACAAGAGCATTAATAGGTGGTGGTAGTGGATATCAAGCGTACACTGATGCTATACAATATTTTACTTGTGCAACAGCTAGTAATACTGCACTTTTTGGTACTCTTTCTACTAGTGCATTTGATAAAGCTGGTGCATCCGATGGAACTAAAGCTTTAATGAACGGTGGTGATGGTGGCAATACATCACAAATAGATTATGTAACTATAGATACATTAGGAAATGCACAGGATTTTGGTGACTTTCCAAGTAGTAGTAGAAAGGCTAATGCTGGGTTTTCTGATGGAGTAAAATGCGTTTGGAACTCTACAAATGGTGATTATGAATATGTAACAGCCGCTACACTAGGTAATGCTTCATCATTTGGTACAGCCGTTACTTCTAGACAAAGGGCTGTGACTGCTCATGGTAACACTACATATGGCCTTACAATGGGTGGTTATGGCTATACATCCACATGGACTGAATTAAACGTTATGGAATATGTTACTATTGCAACACCCGGAAATGCTACCGATTGGGGTAGTACTCTCCCACAAAATAGAGATAGAGCTGCTGGAACTGGTGATGAGAATACTGCATTTTGTGCTGGTGGTCATACAGACTATTCAACTTATCAAGATGCAGATGTTTATAGTAATACCATATATGCAATATCTATGACTACGCCTGGTAATAATGCAACTGATTTTGGAGACTTAGCTGTTCAGCATTATGGCGGAGCAGGGAATTCTGGAAATGCAGCTTAAGGAATAAGAGATGGCAATTAAAAATAAAAGATTAAAGCTATTTAGAGGTGCAACTTACACATTTGATGTAAGTAATTCTAGTTTAGCATCCCATCCTCTAAAATTTTCAGCTGATAGCGGTAGCACCGAATATACAGATGGAGTTACATTAACCGGTACTCAGGGACAAGCTGGTGCTACTATTACATTTGTTGTACCTGCAGATGCACCTGATAATATGAATTATTATTGTGGTACTCATGGTTTAGGTATGGGAAATCATATTTTAATTACAGGTGTTGTAGCAGATCCTGAAAGTGATGGTAGTTTCTTTAGTCCTTACAGAAGTCATTTTAATATAACAGCTGCATCAGGAACTTTATATACTAGTGGTACTGGAACAGTATTTTATGCAGCTATTGATGAAGGTGTACCGCCAACAAATGAAAGCGATGGTTCATTCTTTACTGATAGTGATATCACAGTTACAACAGATAGCGATATACAATATGGTGGCGGTTATGGTCTAGTATTTAATATTATCAAAAAAGAAGGTGTATGGTATGGTGATAGAGCTGTTTATGCTGGTGCTATTTTCACCGGATCTGGTGATGATATTGGATATTTTGATATCACAACACTAGGTAATGCGACAGGATTTGGTAATTTATTATCGACTCACGCAAGTGGCGGTCATAGTGCATTAAGTAATGGTACTAAAGCATTATTTGCAGGCGGGCCTAGGTCATCATCAAGAACTGATGATATAGAAGTAATAACAATATCAACTCCAGCCGAAGCTACAGATTTTGGTGATCTGATAGGTACAAACTCTGTAATGGATGGAATACACTCAGGAGCATATGGATTTTATTCTGGAGGTGATACTGGAAGTTATACAGATGTAGTTCAAACAGTTGTAGTTGATACTCCTGGTAATGCTTCAAGTTTTGGTACTTTGCAGACCGGTGTTTCACAAAATGGTAATGTAACAGATAACAGTAGAATCGTTCGTGGTGGTAATTCAGGTGCATCAGATTATCAATTACAATATTGGTCTAATGCTTCTATGACAACTGCTCAAGATTTTGGAGATTGGGCTGCAGGAACTGGTATAGCTGGTACTGCAGTAGGAGCTGGAGATAGAGGAATATTCTGGGGTCGTACATATAACGACTATACTGATATTGAATATATTTCAATTCAGACTCCAGGTAATGCGGTTGCCTTTGGTAATTTATTGACGAACCAAACAAATAATAATGGGTACGGCACATACTTTTCAGGATCAGCAAATAATGCAACCAGAGGTACAATATTTGGTGGCATAACAACCAGCGGAAGTAATGAAATTCAATATATAACTATGGATACTCTAGGCGATGGCCAAGATTTTGGAGATCTAGAATATAGGTCAACATACACTTGTGGCACTTCAGGCGCAGCAGCGTAAGGAATAAGAAATGGCAATAGAAAGACCTAAATTTAAATTGCATCGAGGTAGCACTTACGTATTTGACGTGAGTAGTCCTACCTTAGCATCTCATCCATTTAAATTTACAAATGATAGTGGTACAAGCGAATATACTAATGGAGTGACAGCTTCTGGTAATTCTGGCACAGCAAATGCTACCGTTACTTTTGATGTACCTAATGATGCTCCGAGTAATCTAATGTATTATTGTGGTACTCATGGAATCGGTATGGGTAATAAAGTAAAAATAATAGATAATCCGGCTAATGAAATTGCATGGGGTGGAGCTAGAGGTTTCTGGTATGGTGGTACAATTCGTCCCGCTGACGCAAATATAAAAGTTGACACTATTGAATATGTAACTATATCTACACCAGGAAATGCACAAGATTTTGGCGATCTTGTACGTGATTATACCTCTCTTGCAGGTTGTTCAAACAGTAATAGAGCTCTAACAGCAGCTGGCGGAACTGGCTCTAATCTTGGTTCAAATGATATAACTTATTTTCAAACTGCAACACAAGGAAGCACTGGTGATTTTGGTGATTTATTAGGCTCTACTTTTTCAAAGGCAGCCTGTTGTGACGGAGCAGCTAATACAGATCGTGCTCTTATGTCAGGTGGGAATTATTCACAAGATAGACGAATAGAATATGTAACTGTTTCTACTACAGGAAATGCACAGGATTTTGGCGATTTAAGTATACCAGCTGGTAGTGTGAAGAATCATGCCGGGGCTGCTGATGATACTCGTGGATTATTTTTAGGAGGTTCTGCTGGTTATTATGGAACAAGGTTAGACACTATTGATTACGTTACAATAGCAACACTAAGCGACGCTATGGATTTTGGTGACTTGAACGAAATTGTATATCAAAATACTGCTTGTAGTAATAACACTAGAGCTTTAAATTGGTGTGGAATCGAAGGAACTAGTTCAACTAATAAAGTAAACACAATACAATATGTTACTATTCAGACAACAGGAAATGCCACTGACTTTGGTGATGCTAATAATGCTATAGGTCTTGGGGCCGCATGTAGTAATGGTACATACGGAGTGATGGGAGGTGGTGCAACAGGATTTAGTTCAACTTTTCAAAGAATTAATAATATAGATTATGTGATAATAGATACTACGGGCAATGCTTCAGACTTTGGTGATTTAGGTAGCCCAACTAATTCAACAGCGTCTGCGGCCGGGAAGGCGGCATAAGGAATAAGAAATGGCAATTAAAAATAAAAGATTAAAGTTATTAAGAGGTTCCACTTACACTTTTGATGTAAGTGATTCAGCTTTAGGAACTAATCCATTAAAATTTACAGCTGATAGTGGTAGTACAGAATATACAACAGGCATTACGTTAACTGGAACACAAGGGCAAAGTGGTGCATCACTTGAATTTGTTGTACCTATTGATGCTCCGAATAATCTTAATTATTATGGTGATAGCACTAGTTTAAAAATGGGTAATCATATTTTAATTCCAGGTTCAGCTACATTACCCGCAAGTCCTGACTATACAGATAGTGCAGTAAGTACATCATTCTTTCTAAATGCTATAAAAGCATATGGTGCAGATAGTGATGTAAATACGTACTCTAATCAATTAACTCAATTATATAGTAATTTTAGTGATCCAGAAACTCTTACCACAAATGGTGAATATACTTGTTTTAGTGATAATGGTATGGGAATATATCACACTGGTCCTGGTACTACAGGAAGTAATGTAAATGTCGTAGGCGCTGGTTGGTCATGGATATTGAGAAATAGAGACGGTGCTTTAATGAAATCATGGAATGGATTGATTAAAGATTATGATCATACTAATTTAGATATGGAAGAATATACCCCTCCTGGTGGCTCTATGATTTATAGTAAGTATCATAGAGCTAATTTTGGTAATGCTGTAAGATCTAATGAAAATTTTCTGTTTATTTCATGCGCATATAGGCCAGCAACAATGTCTGAACCAAATAATAATTGGGCTGACGATAGGGCATTTATATTCGTATATGATTTTAAACCACCTTTTGCGTTTAGAAAGGTTATAAGACTTGAAGACTTTAACACTACCGCTTGTGCACATACACAAACAACAGGTTATGCAGGTGGTGGTTCAGGATGGACAGAGCAAGAATTTACAGTAGGTGATGATTGGTTAATAGTACCTGCTGCATATACAAATTATTATGGAACTACTACACAGGGTGGTAGACTTACATATTGGGATATTAGTGATGCAGATCCTAGTAATTGGAGCTCTACTCCTGACGCTGTAATTCAGAATCCTATCGATGTTGTAAATAACCCAATTTATTACAATTGGAATAATACAGGCAGTAATTATAGCAATAAGAGTTTTGGTCAAAATGGAGCTGTAATTAGACACAATAAATTAACAACTGGTCATTCTGTACATCGTTACACATATACGAAAAATGGTAATTCATTTTCTCTCGATACTAGTACAGTAGTTGGACCATATAAAGCATATAGTTATCCTCCATATACTGCTTGGACTAATGATAGTTCATCACCTAAGTTTTTATCATTTAATTATGGAACACAAGGTTCAAGTACAACGCGTCAAATTCAATTAATAGATCCTTCAAATAGTCATAATGCTGATTGGACGCTGGATCTAAATGCTGTATCTGGATCTGGTTATCCGTTTGGTGTTCAACCCTTGACTGTTGGTAAAGATGTTAAGATAGAATTATTTTCATATGGTGATGCATATAGAGGAGGAAATGGAAAAGCTGGACAGATAAATTTTAGAAAATTATCTGATAGATCAGAAGTTTTAGCTTTGGATAATCCATTTCTTCGTGAATCTGATGGTCTATACTTTGGCGATAATTATGTTCATCATGCTATTGATAGTGATAATAGTAATAGATATAGCCTTGTTGCATGGGGTGAACCTGATGATGTAGATACTAAAGACATCTACTCTTTTTATGAATTAACTTGGGACTCAGCTAATGGCGTATTAGCGTTAGAAGATCCACCAATACCTCCAATTAGTTTTGGTACTACTCAAGGTGCAATCAGCTTCGATACTGAATTTGATTTTTCTAATAATGCAAATAACCCTGCTATGCCTATGAGTCCTGTTTTTAATAATGATGGTACAAAATTATTTTATCTTGCGGGTGGCTCATTTGCAAATACTATGCAGGTATTTGCGATGGATCTTAGTACGCCATATGAAATTTCAAGTATTGATAGCTCTACTAGTGGAAGCATATTAGATTTAAATACTGATAGCGATTTCCACAATATTTTTACTAATGAACCATATAGCGGTGCATATGATGAAAACAATCCACTATATCTATGGTTCAAGCCAGATGGAACGAAGATGTATATATCTGGTAATAACTGGGATACTGTAATTCAATATGCATTGGATTCAGCTTGGAATCCATTAGGTGGTCGAACAGCTGAGCATAAAATTGGTACTGGTTACATGGGTGGTTGGTCAACTAATACCATGCAAAATAATTGGGTATTCGACTCACAATTAGAAATGGGTAATTGGTATTCACATGAATGGATAAAGGACGGATATTCCTTAGTTAGTGGATGGTCTAATAATAGAGGTGCAAGTATTGAACAAACATTTAGTACGCCATATGATCTATCTACAGTAACTTCTAATTTTACTGCACAAAATATTGTAGATCATACTCATACTTTATATGCTGATTCTGATGCTGATGGATCAACGTTTGCTCAACGAACACGCAAATTAGGAGCTGCAAACGGCGGTCAATTTAATCATGATGGTACTGAAAGATATTTTCTTACTCAGGTATGGAATGATTCAGCTTTTGATGCTGGTGGAAATGGAAATACTTCTATGAGAGTAAGCTTAGTGAAGGCTACTTTAAGTACTCCATATGACATTACAACTATGAGTTATCATAGCCAAGTCGAATTAACTAACTTACCAAATGGTATTGATTTCGCACGAATATCTGGAACATTCACCTTTTCTCCTGATGGTAGAAAACTTTATTGGATGACATATGCAGATAATGTTAACGGGTCAGATGTATTCGATAGAGCTAGATTATTTCAATTTAGTAGTACAGGTGATAGTGCTGGTTCAACATTCATTAGAGAGCCTGATACAACTGTTAAACCATTTATACAATATGTACCACCTCCTCTTGCGTATGGTGATAGAGGTATATTTGCTGGAGGTTTTACTACACCTACTTCAAATGTAATAAATCAGATAGATTACATTAGTATACCGACTACCGGTAATGCTAGTGATTTTGGAGATATGATTAATGCAACAAGAGAAGCAGCTGGTACTTCTAACGAAACTCGCGGATTAATGATGGGCCGTAAGTTAAGCAATGGCGATGGTGATGATCAAATATCGTATTTAACAATTGCAAGCACAGGAAACGCTCAAAATTTTGGTAATTTAAGTGTAGCAAGATATTATCCCACAGCACTTTCTAATGGAACTCGTGCTCTTACTGTCGGTGGTAAACAAACTGGAACAGGAACATGGTCTGGAACATTTACTGATACAATAGATTATGTTACAATAGCTACGACCGGTGATGCTAGTGATTTTGGAAATACAACTGCAAACTGTTATAATTGTTCTGGTGTGGAAGATGCCACGAGAGGCGTATATAACTTAGGTACAACAAGTATATCTGGTTCTGTAGCTAATCGTCAAGTATATGCTCTTGATTATATAACTATGGCAACTACTGGCAACGGTACAAATTTTGGTAATTTGCTTCAACGTGGTTTTACTCGTGCAACTGGTTCAGATGCTACTAGAGGAGTTTTTGCTCAAGGCTATAACGGTGCTTACGGTACAAATGCTATAGAATACATTACAATACAAACTACAGGAAATGGTACAGATTTTGGTGATGCTCTTGATTTAGCAAGCAGTCCAGCAGGTACATCTAATGACACAAGAATGGTAATGGCTGGCGGTACTGGTCCCGCCCCTAATTACACTAGATATGATAGAATTGGATATGTAACTATACAAACTACAGGAAATGCTTCTGATTTCGGTAATCTACAGCAAGCTAAAGGTATGGGATGTGGATTCTCGGGGTCTCCTTCATAACAGCTATATAAATAGTATATTATAACTAAGGATTTATTATGAGTGAAGTCGTTAAGAAAACTGAAAATACAGAATTAAAAGCAACCGACCCAGTAACATTTGGTATTACTCCTGTATCTAAGAGTAAGATCAATCCACAGGCTGTTGCGATCGTAAATGAATATCTGCCTGAGCTAGATGAGAAAACTAAATTCTTTGATAGGAATAATTCTCAATCTACTTTGGCGATGATGAGTCTTACAATGCTTAATGGTCATTCACCTATGAGAATGATGAGACAAGTATTGGCAGAAACTGAGAAACGTAAGATGGCATTGGCTGAAGCTCAGGTGAGTCATGCTAAAGCATTAAGAAACATTGAGAAGTTACAAGATAAACTATTCAATGATCCTGATAATAAAGTTTTAAGTGCTAAATTACGTGCAGCTTTTGTTGGCATAGAAATGATGGAAAGTAAAATAAATGGTTCTTTTAAAGATATTGCTACGTTAATTAATGCGTATAATAATTTAAAAGAAGCTCATGGCGTGGAAGATTGGTCAGAAGAGGAGTTTGAAGAATCTGAGAAAAGGCATCACGTAAGACGTGGATTTGAATTGATGTATCGTAATCTAATGGATGGCGGACG
>CEON01055243.1_pt1 | contig 12071 bp, 12 predicted proteins | sample 530291 | NCBI WGS metagenome assembly CEON01 (sample SAMEA2619888, study PRJEB7988) | marine metagenome | biome: marine biome (ENVO:00000447); feature: surface water layer (ENVO:00002042); material: "saline water (ENVO:00002010), including plankton (ENVO:xxxxxxxx)" | depth 5 m
CTCAGCATTTGTCGGTGATGCAGCGTTAGCAATGCTGTTTGCATCAGCAGCCGTAGGCAAAGTCCCAGTCGTTGCAGTTGTGTTGATGTCCGTGATTGCCGTTGCTTGCGTTGCAGGAGTCGCGCCAAAGAACCCAATCGCGTTGGCACTAACCTCAACCTGCGTCGTCAGCGTTCCAGCAGTCTGAACCTGTAGCCGAAGCTTGCCGTCTTCTGTCGTGTCACTTGCGTCAGCAATGACAGCTTGGATCGCTGCATAATCAATCGGCCGTTGAGCTTGCGTGCCATCATCGTTATTTCCTCTGAAATACAGAGTGCTCAGAATGTCGTCGTCTTGACCAACAGCATTGTTCCGATGGCGGTACATCCTAATGTCCGCACCAGACGCAGCATCATCGTTGGCACATTCAAGCCGAACCGCTTCAGTGCTTGCATCAGTGATGTGCAGCGGTGATTCAGGCGCAATCTCATTGATGCCGACCTTGCTTTCCTGCAGGCGTATAACAGTTGATGCTGAACCTGCTTTAGTTACTACAAAATCAAGTCGGCCATCCTCGCTGCCGCTGCTTGCGTCAGCAATGCTGCTGGTGATTTCTGCGTAAGATTGTGGGTTACCAGCATCATCTTCACCCCGAAACTCAAGCGTTCCGAGGACATCATCGTCAGCAGGTGATGCAGAGTTGCGATAGAAAACAACGTTAGGTCCTTCAAGTGCTCCAGCTTCGCTGTTTTCAATAATTACATCATCACCAGTCGTAGATTTAAACGTGTGCAGTTGTGCAGTTGCCGTTCCACTGCCAACTTGAAAACCTGTAGTTGTGAACTTTGAGTTCAGCGTATCCCCTGTGCTAATCGCAATCTCGTCTTCAGCACTGCGGAAGAATCCAGTGGCGTCACTGTCAGCAGTAAAACCAAGCGATGGAGCAGTAACAGTGCCAGCCGGAATTTCGGTCAGCAGCGTGTCATACCTGATTTTTTTGTTCTTGTCGGCACTGTTGGATTCTGAAGTGTCAAGCACCAGAAACTCATCGTCTGATGCAGGCGCTGTCAGCTCAGTAAGGGCAGATAATTTACGATCAGTCATCAGTTGCCAGCCTCCAGTGCAGCGACTTTGGTTTCAAGAGTTTCGATGCGATCCATCGCTTCTTGCAAGGCTTTGACGGCTTTCATATACAAAACAGAGTAAGACACTGTTTTTGTCGTTGTACCGAGGCTGTTGCCGTCAGCATCTTCATCGTTTGATTCTTTGACAAGCCCTGGCGATACAGCTTCAAGCTCTTGGGCAATTACACCAATTTGCGTGTGAGTTGCGTAGCCAGTGCTGGACTTGAAGTTGTAGTTTCTAACCCGAACATCTTTGATGTCATTCCACTGCGAACCAGCGTCAACAATGTTTTCTTTTAACTTGCTGTCTGAAATCGCTCCGTAGCTGTTGTTGGTGTTTTGCAAGTCGCCATCGCCTTTAACCCTTGCTTCACCGCTGCCGCCAAGCACCTGTAGCACGCTGTTGCCATCTGCAGTGTTTCTACCAAGCTTATGGACCGAATCATCGCTGATTGTGTAACCGCTTGTTCCTACTGCAGGCGAGCCATTGGTGATGTTACCGCTTGCGATGTCTAAATTACCAGTCGTTTTGATGTTGCCAGCAACGTGCAAAGATTCGGTGGGTGTGTTTTCGCCGATGCCTACCTTTCCAGCACTATCAATAACCAAACGATTTGTGCCGCCAGTGACGAGGGCTAGCTTGTTGGTATCACTTAACTGAAGCCCAGTATCCTTGTCAGTATCAAAGGCAAGGCCAGGAGTTGCTGAGGTTCCAGGCTGAATATATGTTGGACCGTTGATTTCCCTTATGTCAATCCAGTTGTTATTTGCTACATTCCGTTGCTTTAGCAGTGGCCTTGGGCTGTTGTCAGTGTCTATCCAATACTGATACGCAAATGTCGTTCCAGGTTCGCTTGCGCTGCTGTTCTGGCTGACAATCGCCGCTAGAGCATTGTTGAGGTCTGCCCTGAAGCTGCTACCGCTTTGATTGGCAAGATTATAGTCGTGTGTTGCCATCGTTAGGTTTGCTCAGAGCCGAAGCCCGCTGCCACGTACTGGAAATTGCGATCCACCGAAGAATTGCTGGAATCCTTGAAGTGAACCGTGAAACCAGTGCGGGTCACGGATGTCACTTCATAGTAGTCCCCACTGCGTAGATTGAAAGCCGTGATGCCAACAGTAGGCGCTTCATAGAACGCATTTGTAAATGTCACTGCCTTCGCTGCCGCTCCAGACTCAATCAACAGGCTGTTCTCAGTCCGTGCAGGGATTGACAACGAAACACCCAGCTCATCAATCAACGGGGTCTGAGAATCGCTGTCCGACTCAAGCACTGCTTTGAACTGAAATGTCCTAGCGACAAACGAGTTGCGATTCAAAACCCTCCAATCGCCAAACGTGACGGGCAGCTCTTGCCGCAGCTTGTTGCCATCTTCTAGCAATAAAAAATCAGAGTCTTCTAGCTGAACTGTGCCTATCGCCCGAGCTTCATCGCTGGCCCGAAAATAAACGGCAGCGTTAGTGTCTTCTGCTAAGTAAGAACCAAAATCAGGCCAAGTATCAATTAACTCGACACGGCTGTCGATCAAATCATTCGGAGTCAAGCTCAGATTTCCCAAAATCTCACTCAGCGTTACTTCAAATTTGCCGCCAAGATCAACGATCGTGCTGAACTCATATTCGCCGGAACGCCCGCGCGTGCCAATAAAATCGATCTCACTTAGGTCATCAATATTGCCTGTAACTTCACTCTCCCACAACGCATCTCCGTCTAAAACTAAACCGTTATAAACGTCGCTATAAAAAACTCCGCGAGTGAAACTGCCACTGCTAAATGGCGAGGTTGTTGTCTCTTCACGGATGTCAATCACCGTGCGCCTTGGCGTAGCGTCGGGAATGTTGACAAGCGCAGTAACTGCAGTGCTGCTTCTCCTTCTGCTTACATCGTCCTTGAGTTTAATGATGTATTCACCATTCAAAAGCGGCACAGTGACTGCACTTACTGCAACTGGCACTTCAGCAAGCTTGACCGAACCGGCAAACGTTCCAGTGCCATCTGTTTTTCTTGAGTGCCTAACGAGAGCAACGAGATTGTTTAGCCTTTGAGCAACTGGAGGGGTCCACTTAAGAACAGCCTGCTTGTCATCAATAGGGCTGACTGTAAGGTCAGAGATGTTAGGAACAAGGTCCGAAAGATCTGGTACTATCGCTGCAACTTTTGCGCGGCGAGATTTCTTCGGTTCTGCATCTCCAATTCTTATCCCAACGGCTCTAACTTGAACCTCAAGCGTCCTACCAGGCTTCAGCCCTTCAATCTCAAAAGTAGTTGCTGTCGTTTCAAACTTCTTAAATGTTCCGCCGTCGATGCGGTAGCGGCCTTCAAAAGATGCAGTGAAGCCACCCTCACCTCTTGACCACGAGGCTACTGCGCGATTAGTAACGCCACCATCCTTGTCGATCCGCTGAAATTCAATCGGCATCAGATTACTGGGATAGGTGGCCTTTCATCCACAGTAGTGATGTCATCTAATTGCAGAGTGGCATCGGGATCGTCCGCAGCAGCATAGATGGTGTCGTTGAACTGCACAGCAACAACAGCAAACGTTCCATCACCATTGTCCGCAACAGAAAGGCAGCGGAACTTCTGTTCTTTCGCATCATCTGTGCTGATTGAATACACCGCATGATCTAGCGGTTGCGAACTAAATGCGGTGCTTACTGTGACCGTGGTGCCGCTGGTATTACCAGTGTCAATCGCTTTGCTTTCAACCGTTCCATCACGCAGCACGCACGTCAGCGTTGGGTTGGTGCCACTAGGCAAAGTGATGGATTGATCCGCGACAATCGTGGTTGTCGTAGAACTGCTGATACGTCCAGACAAACGCGTTGCAGCACGCAGCTCATCTTGAATCGCAAAGACCTGTCCAGGGAAAACCAACGCTCCATCAAGACCAACTGCAAAGGTAACCGTGTTGGCGTCCAGCTCTTCTGACTTCATCATCCAACGCCCCATGCGTTGCGCTTGCGTTTTAGATGTACAGCCAAAAGCCAAAATCTCTTTTACTTGATAGCCGTATTTTGAGATCAAGTCTGCATCTTCAATGCAGATGACGTTGGGCTTGTAAAAGTTGTCTGGATCGCTGTAGCGGATTCTGATGCTGGTGCTACGTGTCTTGAGCGATGATCCGCTGTAGTTGAACACGCCGCCGATAACGTTGGAGTTAGAAAAAATGTGAACCGCAGAAACAGGATCAGTCGTGCCGTCATCTTTCCTAAGATTTCCGTGATCTGCTGTGACCTGAATCGTATTTGACTGCCAGTACATCATGCCCCTGAAGATGCTGGCAAAGTCCTGCAGCACGGTGAACGCTTCAGCCTGCGATGAAACCTGAACGTTGCAAGCAAAGCGCGGCTCTTTAGTATTATCGTCCAAAGTTATTAACTCGTTTGCATACTGGCAAAGAGGATACAAATCAACCCAGCTCAGATTTGTTTCGTCAATGAAGTGACCCGCTCCGTATCGTTTGTTCGTAAGCAAGTCGTAAAAAATGCACACCGGGCATGTTGTCCATTTTTCCCTTGCGGAAAGCTTGCCGTTGAAAGACTGAGGAAAAGTCAAACTTCCAACGGCTTTTGGACCGTCAAGTTCCCCGTCATTTACAACCGCGTTTTTAGGGATTTTCACTTTTCTGCCGCGTACCAGATAAGCCCTAGTTGGCAGATTTTGGAACTCCTCTGTTGAGATGTTCATGCCTACCGTTGCTGCGTAGGGATACGCTGTCCGGATCCTTTGGTTTTCAGTGACGGCAGTCCACAGCAGTTGATTTCTGCGGCCATTTTTTAACGGCGTACGCTTATCGACTTCTTCAAACTCGTCAAACGTTGCGCGGAAAATCTGCCTGTCAAGCTCGCCAGCACTTTGCTGCGTATCAGTGCTTTGTTGACTGTGCGGTATGTTGCCTTCAAAGTCTTTGCCAGGATATTTGCGAACTTGAATTGTCCAAGGTGCTTCGCCTTCTAGTTCAATGCCGCTTATTTTGTACTGATAGCCAGTCGTGCTAATGCCCTCAATGTAGAAGAGGTTGCCTTTGCCGTCTGTTTTAAAGTCTTCGCCGATCTTTCTAACGTCGGCCTTTTTGATGCTCTTGTATACGCCACTTTTGTCTGCAATTCTTACATCAAAGAAAATCACAGCATCAAACTGCTGACCCTTAACAAGCCCTTCTTGCGCTGTAGAGAACAATGCTGGCACCGTAAACAGCAGATCAACGTTGTCAACGTCAGCGTCTGTTACCTGATAAATTGCCGAGCCTGCGCCATAGTTTCTTGACTTAACTATGTCTAAGTCCTCGCCAGTGTCTTTGTCCTTCCTGTTGTTTTCCTCGTACTCTGAGCCGACTTCACCAGGGCCATCTTTTGTGACGCTTGTCTTTCCCTTGGTGTTCGGCAACCACGCTTGCTCCCGAGTTCCAGGATTGAAGTCATAGGTGATGTTGTTTGGATCGTAGTTGTTTTGCCCTGTCACTGATTTCAGAGGTGTTTCATCTAAGAAGACACCTTTGCGCCTACCCTCAATGCCATCAATCGGCCCTTCACAAAGGAGATCAAGAATCTTGATTACAGAGGTTGAATTAAGTCCCATACCTATGTCTCCGAAAGGTTTTGAGTTTTGTTTTCGCTGTCTTGGATAAAGTGCTCGTAGCCAACGCCTCTGATCACGAGTTGACCGCTAGTGTCGGCGTCGGTGTCAACGATTCTAAAACCAAGTCTGACAGTCGTATTGTTATCCTCTAGGCCGCTAACTGCATATGTAATCGCGTGTGCAAACTTGAAACTGTCCGTTTGCTTTAGCAGCCCTTGCACCGTCCCGCGAACAGTGGCAAACAACTGATCTCCACCCGTATAATCATCTTTCTGAATTGTCATTTCATAGGTGACAAAAGCTGGAACGTTTTGACCGCCAACAATGTTAAACAGGCCGTTGTTAATCTCCAGCAGTATTTGAAAGTTTTCCTGATTGTCTTCGTCAGAATCAAACTCTTTCAAGCCACTGACGCTTTGCTTGCTTGTCTCGTCAAAGCTGATGACAGCATCCGGCTTTTTCTTCTTTGCCTCAGAGCCTGATTCTTCTGCAAGTCTCACTTGCTCATTGCTCCAAGTTCTTGTTCTAAGGCCGTTCAAAGATTTGAATTTGTTGCCGGGCTTTTCTCCATTGACCCTTACTGAACTGCCGCCGGTAATGCCAAAAAACTCACCTGTCGGGTTGCTGTCATCTGCCACCTGCACACGAGAAGAAAGCAAATGGCTGCCGATCAACAGTTTGCCGTAAACGAGAGGCACTGTTGCTCCAACGCCCACAGTATTTGCAGGGCCAGCAAAAGCGTATGACTGTTGCCCTGATGTGGCGCGGGAAACACCTTGTGGGCCTGAAGCGTTTGTGTTTTGCCCTGGTGCGGTTCTGTTGTTAAGGGTTGGGATTATGGGCTGTGGGGCAAGCATTTGCGAAATGCCGCCGAGCACAAGGCTTGCGCCGACTGCGCTAATTGCCGTCCCTACCGCAGCAGCATTGAGGACAGCAATAGTTGAAACCCCAACGGCTGCTTGCCCTGCCCCAAACAAACCTACTGTTCCAAAAAGTCCAGCGCCCGGAAAAAGGAACGAAGCAGCAATAAGGCCAACACCTGCAAGTATCTGGCCTGCACTGCCACCACTACCTGCGATCACAGGTGTCAGCACCAGATCATTCTTGCCTAATGGCAACTGCAGATCTTCGTACCCCAGAAACGTTCCAGCCTGCACCAACGTATAACCAACGCCATGCTGGTGCGCTTCTGTCAACTCCTTCTGCAGTGCAGGGTGATTGATGCACAGCAGCTTGATCGCCTCCGCAGGAGAGCGAAGGTTGAAGTAAACATGCTCTGAGCCGTAACGATCGCCCAGGTCATCCAGCAGTCTTACGGTCTGCTGCATACCGAAAGACTGCCGCAACTCTTGAAACATAGTATCGCCCAAATGGTTCCACCGCACTTAGTGAGTTCTGCCGTTGATGCAGGATCCGTTCGTCAGACAGCAAGATCGCGGCGTGCATTGGCGTTGCAGTTCCAAGGCGCATGATCAATACATCACCTGGTTTCCTGCTGATGTACTCAACTTGCCGGAAACCATGTACTGGCATCTGCTCTAAAAAGATACTGCTGCACGTCTCCAAGTCATCAGGGCGCTCAAAATCAGGCAGCTCAACCCCCTGCAACTTGAACCAGTCACGCATCAAAGTAAAACAATCAAATTTGCCATACTCCCAGTCCCTGCCGATTAAGGCGCAATAGTTGACCATTGTTTGTTTGGAAGGCTCCAAATATGCCACGGAACTTTCGTTCCAATGCAGGCACGCCTGTCAGCTTCACTTGCTTCACCCCCGTTTGGGTGTGAATGCACAATGGCTTCTACTGTTCCAAAAAATGCCGCCATTGCATAATCCCGTGGATCAATCGCAAAATCAGCGCAGGGATTGTCTGCAACGTTCCGACAGGGCCAGTATTTGCCATCAACAACAACGCCACAGGCTTCTTTTGGAGCGCACCTTAATGCGTGCTGCTCTGCATCAGATCTGAAGTCTTGCACCTGGGAAGCCTCCAAACGGCAAGAGATTTCCATCTGGACCGATGCCACATTCGTCGCCCTTTGGGAACCTGAGTTCACAGGCTCTTAGATTCTTGGCACATTGATCGCCTGCCTCGTTTGTTGCTTCATTGTTTAGATCAAAATACCCACCGCTTTTCGGAACGTATCCGCACTCAGTGCCCTTGTAAATCCACGGGCAGTGCTCAACAACTTGTCTCGCAGGCAAACGCAGATTCGTCAGATCAAGCTTGCCAACCAGTTCAAACTCAACAACCTGAAGGTTTTCAGTTGCTACGCGGTCGATGTACCACGATTCATAGCCACCGTTGAACACTGCCGTTGGATCTGCTGTTGGATTCAGACCCTCCCCTGAAAACAATGAATCGCCTGATTGCGTGATCAGCTGATCGTCAGTTTGAGTAACAAAAAACAGAGTTGGAAAGTTGGCACTGTCTAGAAACTTTTTGCAGGTACGAATGCGCCTAACTTCTGCCTGCAATGGGTTGTAAGCATTGAGCAATGCAGTGATGGTTCCATAGTTGACGTTTGGATCAGTGCCACTTGTAGAGATCGCGCTTACATTACTGATCTTCATGCTAGGGCGCGGCAACGTGCCCTTTGTTGTTACCTCAAATCCGTCAACTTCAATCGGAACTGCCGCGTAAACTAGATCATCGAAAATAATTGAATCTTGAGTTTGATTTGTCCCTGCGTGGAAGTAATAGACCTGATCGACGCCATTTACTGCAGCGGTTAAGTGCAGTTGAAACAGTTCAATAATCGCTGACGGTTCAAGGGAATGAAGCTCCCTTTCAACCTTGTTGGGCGTGGTCGTCATGGCTCAAACACTTGCTCAAACGTTGCTTGGATCGTCGCACGATTTAAATATGGAATCGACTTGCTCCACTGACGGCAGATGAATTTGCTGCTGCTACTTTCGCCAGGTGGCGTGAAGTCAAAGTTTTCCGTTCCACCGCGTGCATCTAAGAACGTCTCAATCGTGTCTGCATCCGTTTCCGACACCTCAAACGTCAAGCTGTAGGACTTTGGGTTTTGATTGATGCCAAACGTGCTGCGCTGGCTATACCCTGAGCCAAACTGAGCGATATTTACGTTTGGGGCACTGGTCTTTTGCAGACCATACGTTGGGTTGATAGAGGGGAAAGTAGCCATCAGCTCAGAAGTCCTCCAGGGCGTTTTTGCTTGATCAGCTCAGCTTGCACGGCCGCCCCAATCGCTTGCCCAAGTGCTTTGCCTTGTTGCCCATCACCCTGCACGTTAGAGCCTGAAGCGTCAACGTTCACCACGACGTTAGAGCTGCCAATTGCATGATTAGGGACGATCGTGCCTGCTGTTTTCGGTACGAATAACTCAGGCCCACGTTCGCCGACGATTGAGGCACGGCCCACAGGTGGACGACCACCATCCGCAAATGTAGGCAGTGCAGAAAACAAAGAGCTGCCTGGGAATATGGCGTTCAATGCTGTATTGACCCCAAGACGCAGAAGCTGCCGACCAATGTCGTTCAACATGTTGCCCAGTGCCTGCGTGGCGTTTTGAGCGTCGAGAATTGAATCAACGATGCCATCGCTGATTGTTTGCCCAACAGACTGATACAGCTTTTCTAATTCTGTAACTTCTTTCTTGATCTCCTTCTCTTTTTTCTCTCGATCATCAGCGAGATCAACGAGCGTCTGAGTCATCTGAACAATGCCGAACGTATGTTTTATCTGATCGATAAGGTCATTTGTGATGTCGTCCCCAACTAAAGCGCGGTTGCTTTCTGCTTTTTCTATAAGCAGCTGGAACTGCAACATTGTTCGCTCTTGATCTGTCCTCGCTGCCCCGAGGACTGCCTGATCCTTCATGGCTGCCAGCTGAGCCAATGCTGATTTCTGAGCAGCATCACGGAGCTTTGCAAACTCCTCCTCTCGCTTCAGCCTCTCCGCTTCAGCTTTTTCTCGATTATCAGAAACCGTTGGCGGTGGCTTTATCGGCACCATGTTCGCGTCGTATTCAATCCCGGCGATGGTGAACGTTTGGGACAGCACGTCCCGGCGAGCTTTAAGCCTGTCGATCTGATCAGCGGCCTCTTTGATTCGATCTCGGAGGTTGGCCGCCTCGCCTGCTTGGCCCCGGAAAAACGCTTGCTCCTCAATGGTTTGCAAAGCGCCTTCCATCTCTTTCAATTTGCCGGTGGCGTCCTCAATGCCATCTTCTAAATCGTTGATGCTGGTTGACTTGATGAGATTCTCGAACTCCCGCTGTTTTCGGATCGCATCCTCAACAGCTAGGGCAAAGCCAGCAACCGCAGCAGCAACCAGTGCAAACTTGCCCAGTGTCGCAAGCCCGGCAACGATGCTCGCGGAAGTCAGTTTGATCCCCAGCAGATTGGCGGCAGCCGATGCAGTGCCAAGCGCGCCGGCCAAACCAATCGCCCCGGCGATCGCAAACTGAAACAACCCCGGCAACCTGCCAACAGCGTCGACCAAGACAGATGCGATGCCAACAAAACCCTCGGCAGCAGGCAGTAGTTGGCGGCCGATTGAAACGCTCAGCTCATCTGTTGCGTTTCTTAACGCCTTGAACCGCGCCGTAGGCGACTCTTTTAGCAGCTCTTGAATTTTGTCTTTGTTTTTTTCAAACCCTCGAGCCAGCGCGTTGATAAGGATGTCGGACGTAATCTTGCCCTCGCTGCCTAGCTGCTTCAGCTCGCCAACGGTGACACGCATCTCGTCAGCAACGAGCGTAAGGATCCCTGGGATCTGCTCAGAAATGCTTCTGAACTCATCGCCTTGCAAGCGCCCAGAGCCGAGGGCTTGGCTCAGCTGCAAAAATGCTGCAGACGCAGCTTGAGAAGAAGTTCCGCTTGCAAGCGCAACAGCGTTAAATCCTTGAAAAACTGTCTGAATCTCAGACAGCGATTTCCCGAGCGGCCGCAAACGCGCAAATATGTCGGCGAAAGCTGAAGACGATTCGCCCAGCGATAAGTTGAACGTCTCTGCGTTTCTTTTTACTAAACGCTGGACTTGACCGAACTCTCCGTACTCGCGTGACAGCAGCTCGAGGCGAACCTGCGTTTGTTCGAATGAAGCTGCTTGATCAATGAAGTTTTTTGTAGTCGCTCCTGCTCCAAGGGCGACGGCAGCACCGCCAAGCGTGCCCATCCTTTTGCTCAACTTGTCAGCTGCATGTTGCGCTCGCTGAAAGCCTTTACTGAAGCTGTCCCCTATTTTCCGAGCTTCATTCTGCAGCCGAACAGCTTGGTTCTGAACTCGAATGACAGCCCGCTGCAGGCGAGTGCTGTCGCGGTTGATTTTCCTCAGCTTGCCGCTGAGTTGGTCTTCAAGCTTTAGAACTAGCTGGACAGATTCCATCAGCCGCCGACCAATGGACTAATACTACCGACGCCTCTGTTTTGCGCGCTGCATGGCCTTCTCCTCCATCTCAACTTTCAACTCATAGAAAGCGGCAAAATGCACTAGCTCTGCATCAGTAAGCTCTGTGCGGAGCCTGCTGACCGTCATGCCCAGCTCGCAGGCCAAGTGGAACTCGAAAAATACCCACTTGTCCTGCTTTAGTCTTTTTTTGCCTCCTCCAAGTCAGCGGTTTCGCCGAGACCAAACAGAAACAGTTCGATCTCATTCAGAATCGACTCAGGCAGCTGGCGTTGAAGCTTGACAGCGTCAGCAGCAGCAAACGCCTTCGTGCCGTCCTCCAACTCAGCAATTTGGCAAAGCATGTTGGTGCTGATGTCTAGCGCTTCATCAGTGCCAGCCAACTGCTGAGCTTTTTTACGGTCTGCCCGTGTGATGGGCTTGAAATACAAATCGACGATTTTCTCGCCTTCTGCGTTCTTCAGTTCAAACTTGCGACGCTGGTTGAGGTCAAACGCCCCAACCAGCAGATCAACGGTGCGAGTTTGAGAAGGCATTTAAGCAATACATTTATCGCTCAAACTATAGCCCGGTATCAAGCGTTCGAATTTATCGCGCCGCTTGTTTGGAAGCTAGCGCTAACAATTACAAGCTCACCAACAGTCGAAGAAATCTCTGCTTCAGTAATGATGCCCGCAAAAGTAAATGAGTCCGCATCGTTAGTATTGCCAGCTCGGAACAGCTCAAATGATGCGTCTACAGCGTCAGCTGTCTTCAACACGTCGTCGAAGAAGGTTTTTTGAGTAGCTTCACCCTCGTTGAAAACCAACTCGATAGTGCCAGAGCCGCTAATCAAGCTGCCAACAAATGAACGGAAGGTGTCACCGTGATCGGTAACGTCCAGCGTTTCCTTTGTAATGTTCAGGCTCCAGCTACGTGTGCCGACAACAACAGCAAGAGAGCCGCTGCCAGTCTCAAATTCGACTGAGCCTTCTTCTCCGCGAAGGATAGCCATGGTCAGAGTTCCTCG
>CEON01058213.1_pt1 | contig 12069 bp, 17 predicted proteins | sample 530291 | NCBI WGS metagenome assembly CEON01 (sample SAMEA2619888, study PRJEB7988) | marine metagenome | biome: marine biome (ENVO:00000447); feature: surface water layer (ENVO:00002042); material: "saline water (ENVO:00002010), including plankton (ENVO:xxxxxxxx)" | depth 5 m
TAGTAATTGCATTCATTTTATATTCCTCCTTATTAAGCAAGTTACATGTTTTGTAGCTCAGTCCCTTACGGCAACTTGGCTACATATACAATATAAGCACGGAGTTTTTAGTGTCAATAGAAAAGTTGAATTAACATGATAATAATTGTTAATCCCAAGCAGATCATAGTCTTTGTTGTGAACATCGACTCACCAAGCATAGCCCAAGTCAATATTGGAAATATGATAAGACCGGCGCAAGATGCAATAAATCTCGCAGACCATGCTGATCCAGTCTCCGCCACGACTAATCTCCAGCCATACCAAAACATTACGGAAGTTGGCACACCCATCACAACTGCTGAAAGCAGAGCCTTATCTTTCCAGTATTCTGAAAACGATTGGCTGTTCAACTGAAACCAGCCCAGTGTCTGTCCTGCGAAAAATAAAAGTATTCCTAAATATATCATCAGTGGGCCCATAATCCAGATTGTGCTAACGGTGCTCGATATGCCAGCTCTGCTGTTTTTGATAAATCTAGCACCAACTGAAATTCCTTATATGGTAAATATAAAACTTTTGATCCATGTTCCTCTACTTGTTCAAAATAATCTTCAAACAACAACTCAACAGTCGCGGCAGCTGAGCGGAACTCTAAGAGGGCAGTGTGTTCTGCCTGAGATAGCTTTATAGACCCTCCATAATAGTCCTGTAATATTGAATCCATTCTGTATTTTATTGGTTGAAGTGCCTTGTATATAACTCTGAGGACGCTGACGTTTACCGGTGTTTCTTTGGGGTCACTCATAGGTACTCTAGCAAGTCCGAGTAACCTCCGACCATTTTTACTAGACCTGTTTCAAGGTGGTTTGCAAGAATAATTGGCACTGTAGGATGCTTGTGAAACTGCTTATATTCCTCCAGTACACTTGTCTTTGCTGCATAATCTAAAAACTTATGCTCAACATTTTTAGCTTTACAATAACGAACAGCCTCTACGCAAAAAGGACAAGTTGATCTGCCAATAATAATAAATTTTTCAGTCATTTAGCAACCTCTTTCCTGTTTGATTCTTTCCCATGGACACGTATAATTGGTCCGCTGTGCCGAAGGCGATTATCTCTTCTGTTCTGCCGCCTTCGTTTACTTTGATTATAGAAAAACTATCTTTTGCGAATCTAGAATTTTCTCTGAGCAAAAAATTTGATGCCCCATGATAATCTGATATGGAAACAACACTGCTAGCATTGATATACATTCTTTGTAGCGATACGTTTCTTTTGTATCCGTCGCTTTCTATGAGAAGCCTCTTTATTTCAACTAACATCATGTAACCTCGCGACTGAGATTATTTCCCAATGTGAACCCATCATCGCGCGTTGCATGTAAGCATGCGAAACAGCTTCCGGGAAAGTTACAAAGCCTTTATTCTGTATCTTGTATTCTTCCGACTTTGTGTTTTTCATTTTTATAATATAATTTTTCATTACACTCCTAAGTTTTTTAATATAAAAGCCCCAATAAGACCTATCATTGTTGTGAACAGAGTCCAGATCATTCTAGAAGAAGTCCTTTTCCAGGTTTCAAGCTCTCTTATCCTGGCATATAAACCTTGATCAGGATTATACACCGCTTCTTTTATCTTTCCAATATCCTCTGACATCTGCTCTTGCTTATCGCTCATAACATCAATGCCATTGCAAACTTTGTCTAATTTTGACTGCATGTCCAGCATGTACTCTTGTTCCACCATGATACAACCCTCCGCAGTACTAACTAGTGACTAACTATGTACAATACTGTGGTTTGTTAATAAAAGAGTGCCCGCTACAGACACGGCGTTCTTCAGTGCGCATCGGGTCACCTTAGCAGGATCTAACACACCTGAGGCCTTTAGATCTTCTTTTTCTCCTGTGGAGAAATTTACACCCTCAAAACCTGTGGCATTTTCAACTTTCATTAGGCATATTTCTGGTGACAATCCTGCGTTGGTCGCCATAGTCCTATAAGGAGCTTGGAGCGCGCGCTTGAAAATTGACAAAGCCGTGGCTTGGTCTTGAGTTGTAAAATTTGGATTAATCGAATCGGAGATTTTCAACAAGGTCATGCCCCCACCTGGGACGATCCCTTCTTGCTGGGCTGATCTGACTGCCTCTAAAGCATCTTCAATTCGATGCTTCTTCTCAATCATTTCAACCTCAGAAGAAGCCCCAACACGGATGATAGCAACACCAGAAGAGAGGCGAGTAACACGATCCTGGAGTCGTCCCGCTTCATGAATGTCATCAGTTTGTTGTATCTCGACCTTGATTTTTTCAATCGTCTCATCAACTTTTTCATAGTCTCCTTCACCATCAACAACCGTAGTGGTGTTTTTGGTGATCTCCACACTTGCTGCTTTTCCAAAGTCAGCCAAAGAGACATCTGCAAGATTATCTCCTCGGGATTGTTGAAAAAACTTAGCCCCTGTAGCGACAGCTAAGTCACTCATTATGGCTCGCCTTTCTTCTCCATATCTAGGAGCTTTAACAGCAGCGACCTTCATTGATCCCCGCATAGTATTCATAATTAGTGCGGCCAACGCCTGACCTTCCACTTCTTCTGCAACGATTACAAAAGGTCTGCTCTCACGGGCTGCAATCTCTAGTGCAGGCAAGATTTGATTTACTTGATCTACTTTAGTATCAGTGACTAAGAACATTGGACTGTCGTAGCGGCAGTTTCCCCGCCTCTCGTCCGTTACGAAGGCGGTGGCAGCATACCCACTGTCAAAACGGAAACCCTCTACAAGATCCAAACTCGTCTCCAGAGAGCGCGCTTCTTCGATTGTTACTGTGCCATTCTTTCCCACCTTGTCGACAGCAGTTGCAACGAGATTACCAATGGTGCTATCGTTATTCGCTGAGATTGTGGCAATATGCTTCACATCTTCTGCAGAGGAAATGGGTTGAGACATTTCGCTTATTACTTGAAATGATTCTGCTAAGCACTGCTCCAATCCTCTTTTAATCTCAATAGGAGAGGTCCCGGATGCAATATGCTTGTTTGCTTGTACGAGAATCTCTCGTGCCAATACCGTAGACGTCGTAGTTCCGTCTCCGGCTTCAGCGTTTGTCATGGCAGAAACTTGCTTCACTACTTCTGCCCCCGCATTCATATGCGGGTCTTCAAAGTTTACGTTTTGCGCCACAGTGACGCCATCCTTAGTCACAAACGGGCTCCTATCCTTTTGGTGGATAAGAACATTCTGTCCTTTGGGTCCAAGTGTTGTTGCTACATAATCCGCAAGAGTGTTTACGCCGTCAAGAACCTTGTTGCGGAGTTCGGTTCCGTGGCTTAATTGTGTGGTCATTGTGCCTCGCTTTCATTGATATATATATTATAGCACACTTTTTAGTTTTGTCAAGGGGTTTTATTCGGCAGCTTCACTTTGTTCAACAGTTGAAATTGCTTCATCCGTTGCTTCCTTCAAAGAAGCAAGATCTTGTGTTGCTGCAAGAGCATACTCTTTTCTGGCGTCCCCATCTTGAGAACCCAAAAAGTATTTAGAAACGTTATCATTGAATCTACCCAAGAAAGTGTAAACCGGCGTAATTGTCTTCTTCATTAAATCTCCATAAAGAAGCCAAGTCTTTTTGAGTTGCTCTTCGCCAAGAAGAACAAAAGCTATCTCTCTTTCGTTTGCAATGTTCTTTGCTTGTTGTGGCGTGAATTCGAACTGAGCTTGGTTCTTGTATCCCGCTGTTTGACGGAGAGCATTCAAGATCTGCTCTTTTTCGCCCGTTTGGATTGCAGACTGTACAGCATTAAACTGTGCAGCAGAGCCAAACAATCTGGTTGCCTTTACACTCTTTGTATAGTCTTCTTCTGCATATCCAACAATCGCAGGTGGTAGTTCTTCTGCGGACCCTACAGCTGACTTAAATCTTTCTGCATCTTTCTTCAGAGAAAAATTAGCTTTACCTCCGATCTTTTGAGAGAACTTAACTTGAAACGCTCTTTCTCCTAAATCTTCCAAGGCCGCTACAAGTTCTTCTTTGTTCTTAACTTTCATTGAAGTTTTTACAAACTTCTTAAATGGATCATAAAAGACTTGTATGTAATTTTCAAGTGTAATCTCGAACTCACTAAAAAGAAGACTGTCTGATGCTCCCGAACCCGAACGCCGGGCATCGAGATAAACAACGTGGTCTCTCCCGCCTGCAAAGTGCTCTACCATGTTTCTCCAAGAACCTTTAACCGCTGTAGTAGGGTTCAATAATTTGAGAGAATACTCTTTATCACCAAGCTGAACGTCTGTGATTGGTTTGCCTGTAGCCTCGTCTTCGTCTCCGACATCTGTAATCTGCACGGAGCCTTCTCCGAATAGGCCTGCTAAAAAACCTTCAAAAATAAAGCCGCCGGCTGCCTCGGTGAACTGTGCCAGTATGGTGCTCAAGACTTCTAAAACAACCATAGTAGAAAGAACATCACCAACAGAGGCTAACTGTACTTTACCAGTAGCAACATTATTGACATGGTTCAGCTTCTCCTCCAAAGTGTTACCAGGAATACTTCTCGTGAAACCCTCAATAATCTTGCGATCTCTAGACTCTGGAACACCCCAGTCTTCAGATATTCTCAACTTCGGTAGACCCAAGCGTATTTCTTCTGAAGAGGGCTCTTCTTGTTCTGTAACTTCCATGCTCTCGGAAAGGCCGGCCGTTACTTTACTGTAATCAATTCCTGAGAAAATCTCGAACAAGGTATTTTGAAAGAAGTCGTCCGAAAGCATAGAGCGCTGTCTCTTAGTCAGCTTACTCTCCTGTTCTTTCCAGACCTCTTCAAACAAGGTGAATAGATCACCTTTTGTTGATATAGATTTCTTCTTGTTGTTCTCTGATAAAAATTCTTTGTGCCACGACATGATAAAACTCCTCTGTATAATTAGATAATTTCGTCAGCAATACCCATTTTAATTGCTTCCTCTGCAGAGATGTAAACGTCCTTCTGGCTCTTTAACAGCTTCTTTATCTTCGAAGGAGTTAATTTTGTGTAGTTGGCTAGCGTCTCAATGTACCTTTCTTGAATCCACTTTATCTCTTCCAGTTCATTTTCCATAGAAAAAATTGTACCATGAGAACCTGCCATAACATTGTGAAGCATGATACGGCAGTTGCGGCCGACTTTGCGTTTGCCCTTGGTACCTGCTGCTAAAATAGGGACACCAGCAGACATTACTTTACCAATACCAAAAGTTTCAATATCACATGTTCTCTCTTTCACCATGTCCATAATATCAAGAATTGAAAACATATCTGAAGCTGTACCGCCATGTGTTGAAACCATCATAGCTATTGAGCGAGCGACAATAACTTGATCTGAGTCGGGGTCTTGAGGATCTTTTGTTGAAATTGCATGTGATGTATTTTCCAGATACAATAGGGCTGCTACGACATCCGCTCCCTTTTGTTCAGATATATCACCATAAAGATTTATGGTCCTAAGCTCTGGTTCACTGTTAGCTGGTGGCTGTATGTTATTGACGATAACAATCTGCTTGTCGTCTTGTTCAGGGGCTTTTTGCTTTTTTTCTTTCTTTTTCTTCTTTGGGGTTGCTGAAACTCTTTTAGTCATTTAATACCTCTTTCATTTCTATTTGTTCACTAAGTGTATCAGATTTTAAAAAATCTGTCCAGTCATTTTCTGACTTAAATTTTTTCTCAAACACGTATATATCTTCTTCTGTTTTTGGGACGTATCCATATGAAACACAATTCCATCCTGGTAAGATTTCTTCTATCTTTCTCTGCTCTTCACTTGTCTTAATTTGGAGTTTTACAATATTCTCTCCAGCCTTCCAGTAATCACCCTTGAGCCTTCCTATCATTAATTAACCCTCGCGCTTTGATGATAAGTGAACTTGCCTCATCCCAGGATCTATACTTTATGTACTTCCTTCCCTGTTCTGGCACAGCTCTAATGAACAACAAGGTGTACAGTTCCATAAATACTTGCACCTTTTGCTCCTCTACTTCTAAGTACTCTTCACGACTGGTTTCTTCTATAGTTTTTAGTTCTTGTTTTGCAAACTCAATACTCGCGAGGTGAACTGAGTGTATGGAGTCTAAAACCTGTAAGATAGTTGCAGACATTATAATATAAAATTTCTTTTGTTTACTTTTGCGATCAAAGTAAAAGACTGCATGCGAAAGTATGACACCTGCAATGAACATTATGACAGCGTATAGTTGTATTTCATTCATAATACTATATTATGATCTTTCAGTGTAAAAGTCAAGCAAAAAAACCCCATGATCTATGCTGACCATGGGGTTTTGATAAAGTGATAACGTATTATTTTATTACTTTCTGTTCTGAAGCTTTGCTGCGACTAATCTCTTAGTTACTCTCTTTAGAACTTCTTGAACTAACTCTTCTTGCATAGCCATTTCGTCTTCTTCGTCCTCTACTGGAGGCTCTTCTTCTTCTGCTGGTGGTTCATCCATAGCTGGGGGCTCTTCTTCCGCTCCTTCATCCATGGCTGCAGCCAATCTTTCGCCAAGGTCAATTAACAACCTTGCCTCTTCTTCAGTGAGGCTCATATCGGCAGGGCCCATCTCAGGTTCTTCACCCATGTCAGCGTCTGCTTCGGGCTCCATCTCACCCATGTCAACCTCAAGCTCGTCTTCTTCAGGCTCTTCCTGCTCTTCGAGATCTTCTAAGTTCTCTTCAAGCTCTACCTCTTCTTCTTCGGTGATCTCTTCTTCTACCTCTTCTTCAAGCTCCTCAGGCTTTTTGCCCGGGGGCACCATCTTACCGTACTTTTCATTGACAAAGTTATCGGTCATCGTCTCTACGTTTGCCAACTTCATGAAGCGGCGGATTGTGTTTTCTGCTAACAGTTTGTTATCACTCATTATATAATTCTCCTTTTTCGAAAGTAGTGATTAGTGTAATAATACATCTATAAATAGTATTTGTCATGTAGAAAGGTCAAATTTTATTCTTTTCGAAAGTTTCTTCATAGCGTGTTTCTCTATTTGAGAAATCCTAACCAGTGAAACCTTCAATCTTTTTGATACTTCCTCTAGAGTCATAGACCCGTTTTTTGCTATTGATACATGGATACAGTTCTCATCTTCTGGGTAATCTATCCAGCACCTCTCTTTAAGTCCACCACAGTGTTCGCACCTTTCATCACTCATAGTCACTCAAGTCCATTTCAATCATATCAAATATATTATTTTTATCAGTATCTGTTATACCTAATTGTTTCATGATATCTTCTCCTTTTTCTATATCTTTTTTAGATCTGTTTAGTTTTTTGTTTCCCATGCACTTTGCGTGCTCCTTCACCTTAAAGATGACTTTCATCATGTCAGGATCATTCTCCAAATACAGCTTCACTATACCTGCAAAGAACTTTGTTTGACTCAGATTGTCGTAACGCAACCTGAGCTTAAGGTCTGCTGATACTTTTTCATAAGCTGTGAAAACAAACCTCACTAATTTTTGTGGACGGTGATCTTTCATTTAAGTAATATGTGTGTAAAACTCTCTCTTGTTCCTGCTTGCGTCTGAATAACAAACTGAGATTTTGCTCTAAAATCTTTTAGAGTTCTTGCCCCTGAATAAGACAAGCCTGACTTGATATTCTGCTTCAGTGATGATAATATATCCTGTACAGGGCCCTTATAGGGTATTGTGGTTGACACTCCCTCCAGAGAGCTGGCATGGCCTCTCCAATCCAGTTGAGCTTCGACGGACGCCATGCCTCTGTAGACCTTGTACTTTTCTCCCTCACTGTTCTGAAACACTTGGCCTGGAGTCTGTTCTGTTCCTGCCAAGAGCGAACCGAGCATTACAAAGTCTGCTCCTGCTGCAAGAGACTTAACAATATCCCCTGCGTTTTTAATTCCTCCGTCTGCTACGACCATCGCAGTTTTTGCAACATTCGAACACATAACAACAGAATGCAAAGTAGGAATGCCGTGTCCTGTTTGTATACGAGTACTACAAATACTGCCGCCGCCAACTCCGACGCGTATAACATCAGCCCCCCAATCTTCTAAATCAGAGAACGCTTCGGCTGTTGCAACGTTCCCTGCCATAATATTAATATTGCTCCCAAACTTATCTCTTAAAGTCTTAAGAGCGTGTTCAACGTTCGAGTGATGTCCGTGTGCAACATCAATGCAAAGCAAAAAAGCCCCTGCCTCTATCAGGGCCTTGGCACGAGGAACTAAATCATCAGACACGCCCACTGCTGCTGCAGCAGGAAACTCTTCATCTCCTTCTACTGTTGCTTTTCTAACTATCTCCGCTTGCTGCTCAATCGTGTTGTATCGGTGAACAACACCAAAGCCCCCGTGCCATGCCATGTGTTTACACATTTCGTCTTCAGTGACCGTATCCATTGGGGACGAAATGATCGGCAAAGTAAAGTTCGTTTTACCAATACTAGAACTTAACGAAACTTCTTTCCTGGATTTAATCTCTGATTTTTGTGGAACCAACAAAACGTCATCAAATGATAAGGTCTTCTGAAACATTTAAAACTCCTCTGGTGTTTGATCTTCTTTACCATCATAACAGTCTGTACATATTAAGTCAATATTATCTGAACTTTTATTGATATGCCAGTTGTCTATATTCTCTCCAGAGTGTGGTGGCCTACCGCAAGAACTACAGACAACTTGCTTCTTAAAGTTACGCATTGACGACTTAAAGTCTTTCATAAACTTCTTTCTAGCTGCGACAAACTGCTTTCTCTTTATCTTTCTTGTGAAACTACCCATCACTTGTCACCTGTTGATCCAAGTGCACCGTCGCCTCGGGAAGTTTCTTGGTCGTAAATATCGTCTTCTTGAACTTCCCACAGTTGTGGCTTCTCAATATTCACAAATACTCCTTGTGCAACTTTCTGTCCGGGTTCGACAAATTCCACATCCTTACCAATGTTGTGAAGATTCACAAAGATCTCTCCCGTGTACCCCTCATCTACTACACAAGCTCCTGTGATTAGATGCCTCTTGCTTGCTACACCTGACTTGTTCATAATCTGTAGCATGCAACTTGGTGGTACTTGCATCTTGATCCCTGTTTCCAAAAGAACACTCTGACCAGGTGCAATCCTAACCGCTGCACCCTCAACAGGACAAAAGAAGAAATCCATACCTGCGTCTGTTCTATGTGCCCTAACTGGTAGTTTCGCTTCAGGCCTAGTGCGAAACACTCTTACTCTGCTATTATCTAATGATGCCATAATTTACTCCTTTATGCTAATAGTTTAAACATCTTTCTCATGCTAAAAGTGGAGAACCCCCACTGTTGATTGTAATTTAGTTTGGCCATGTAAGGCCGGTTGATCTGTACAATATCTTTCTCTGGGTCTACACCCCAGCATCTGATAACCGTAGTCTCATTGTTGTCGTCAATAACCTTGACAACATAAAAATTCTTACCGTTCTTAGATTTTTTTAGTTTGCACTCACGGGGGATAAACCAAGTGACGCCAAGCTCTGGATCAAATTCTGAAATAGGCGGAACATATAGTTCGTCTAGCTTTTGCCTGACTCTAGGTGTCACAACAGCATTGATCGGGAACACACCTGTAAGATTAACCAAGTACTCTAGCTTCTCTTCTTCCGAGAAGTCACCCTCTGGAGCATACTTTTCAATATTTTCGAGAAGATTCTTTTCCTTCCTTGGCCTATCTTCTGCCACAGCTGCATAGAAATGTGCTAGGCCAGTGAACCTATCATCAACTAGTTCGTTCATAGCCTGTGATAAAGTTAAAGCATGGATTGCCTTCTTGTTCAACTTAGAGTAAACAATTTTTTCATGAAACAAAAACTCTTCGATGGTATTGAAAGGGCGATGCTCCATGATTTGTTCAATGGCTTTGTCGCCTAGGCCCTTAATGGAAGTTAGGGGTTGGATAAGTGTATCCCCAGCCTGGTTGATTTCCCAGACTGAACCTGAAGTGTTTACGTTCAGCGGCTGGACAGTGTAGCCCATAGACTTAGCTGTGGCGATAGCTCGTTCTTTTCTAGTCTCCGGCTCCTTGTCGAGGAAAGCTGCTAGCCACTCGGCCGGATAGTAGTTAAGAAGATAAGCACATTGATAGGATAATACACAGTAGGATACAGCATGTGATTTGTTAAAACCATATCCTGAAAAGTATTCAAAAGTTTCCCAAAGTTCTCTTGCTTCATAATCTTTCATTCCTTTCTCGACACAGCCCCTGCGGAACTTGTCGAAGATCTTGTCTTTCTCTGCTGAAGCGGTACCAGTCCCCTTCTTAGTAAGTAGTTTTCTAAGCTTGTTACCTTCATCCAATGTTAGATCTTTACCCAGCTTGTGAGCCAACATAGCAATCTGCTCTTGAAAAATAAGGAAGCCGTAAGTTTCTTCCGTTACTTCTCGCACAGTCTTATTGATATATTCAATGTCTTCTGGGTTCTCCTTTGCCCCAATGTACTTCTTATCCACATTTGCAGATAGTGGGCCTGGACGATAGATAGAAGTGATCGCGGCCAAGTCAATGATGTTGTCAGGCTTGGCGTTCTTGCAAAACGACTGTGCTCCGGTTTCTGTGAACTGGAAGATACCGGCCCACTTGCCTCTGTGGAAAATGTTTTGCCACACATCTTTGTCTTCTAGATCAATGACCTCTGGGTGTAGGTTCTTGTCGTAGTAATCTTTGATGTCCGCGAATGTAGGTTTAGCAACGCCATGATGCCTGCGAAGGATTCTCTCAATAGCACCTTCAAGCATTCGTAGTGAAGCGAGACCCAAGATATCAAACTTGATGAAACCCATCGGCTCAAGATGACGCACGTTCTGACCCTCGGACCATGGTGTTTGCCTAACTCCTCCTGAGTTGATTAGAGGCATCCACTGATCCAGGTTTTCACCCACAACAACACCACCTGCATGTCGAGAGGCAGAACGTGTCTGGCCGTATAGTTTCTCAATGTGAGTCTTGATGTGTGGGTACTTCTGCAAGAAATTCTGCAAAGACTCTGAGAATTCCATTAGCTCTTCAAATGTTGGAGCATAGACACCCGCGGTGATACCGTGCTTCTTCTTGGCGAGTGGCGTGGCTTCGTATACCATTTTACTGGTAACGTTATTCACCTCAGTAAACTCAATACCATAGAACTTAGAGATATCTTTGATGAGAGAGCGAAGTTGCAGTGTGTTCCAGTTTGTAATTGGTACCACAGAATCATCGCCCCACTCATCAATAAGCTCTTCTTTGAGAACCATTGGGTCCGATACATCATAGTCAATATCTGGATAGCCCGAGCCGCCTTTGGTCAAGAACCTCTCAAACTGAAGTCCGTACTTGATTGGGTCGACCTGGGTAATGTTTAGAACATATGCAACAAGTGAACCGGCTGCTGACCCTCGGCCAGCACCAACAAGTTGACGAGTAACGGCAACATCAGCAATCGCTTTCATCGTTAGAAAATATTTCGAGAACCCTCGATCTTCGATAACGCTGACCTCGTGCTTAAGCCTGTCAACATAATCTTGCTTGCCAGCCAACCCGAGGGACCGTAGACCTTCCACACAAAGGGCAGCCAAGGTCTGGCCTGCAGTTGAGCCCTCTGGGACCACAAAGTCGGGCAAACGAACTGTGTTGTCTGGAAGGAAGTCTTCAATCCTCTCGTGCGCAATTTGGTGCGTTCTCTTGATCGAGTTGAGTACCAATTCATCATCATACTTTACTCCACATTCTTCTGAATACTTCTTGTATGATTCGAACATTTGGTCACCATTCTTTGGGTAAAGTTCGTAGCCAATCTCTTCGACCGATACAGGAAGCTCGTCAGATAAATAGTCTGGCTTACCCTTACCAAGCCAACCTAATCGCTTGTAAAGTTCGCGGTCTTTCCACACATCTGCGTTGTAGTAGTGTGAGTCTGCCGTGGAGATAAGCTCGATGCCGAACTCTTGATGCATCTGAATAATATATCGGTTGAGTTCATGCTGCTCTGGTACATTGTTCCATTGAAGTTCACCGTACCATCGGTCACCAAAGATGTCCTGCATCTTTTGTGTGGTTTGGCGCATTGCTCCGAGAATGGCATCAGGGCC
>CEON01216442.1_pt1 | contig 12066 bp, 5 predicted proteins | sample 530291 | NCBI WGS metagenome assembly CEON01 (sample SAMEA2619888, study PRJEB7988) | marine metagenome | biome: marine biome (ENVO:00000447); feature: surface water layer (ENVO:00002042); material: "saline water (ENVO:00002010), including plankton (ENVO:xxxxxxxx)" | depth 5 m
ATTCAGCGTGCTTTGATTGAAGCAGCAAGATTTTCATATCAAAGAGGATTAGATAACGATAGATTTGGAAAGACTACAATTCTAGTATATCCTGGAGATCATATTATTGATAATCGTCCGGGATTTATTCCAGATGGATCAAATACTTTTAGATTGAGAAATGGTACGGTGTCAAATGACTTACCACCCTTCGATTTGTCATCAAACTTTGATCTAACTACATTTAATAATGAACTTTATAAACTTAATAGTGTGCATGGTGGGGTCATTGTGCCAAGAGGGACCTCTTTGGTTGGCATGGATTTTAGAAAGTCAAAAATCTTCCCAAAATATGTTCCAAATCCAGAAAATGATGCAATTGAGAAATCTAGTATTTTCCGTGTAACTGGTGGTTGTTATATTTCTCATTTTTCAATTTTTGATGGCAGTCCAAATGGAACTGTTCATAAGGACTATACAACAAACTTATTTGTTCCAAACTTTTCTCACCATAAGTTAACGTGTTTTGAGTTTGCTGATGGCAAAAATGGTGTAGATATTGATGATGATTTTTTAACATATTCTAGTGACCGTACAGATCTGGATATGTACTATGAGAAGGTTGGCCTCGTTTATGGACAATCTTCAGGTCGTGCGATTGAACCTGATTATCCTTCAAGTGGTTTGGATATTCAACCCAAGATTGATGAGTTTCGTATCGTTGGATCTACTGGACAAAATATAGGAATTTCCAGTATTCGATCTGGAAATGGACTTACTCCAACCACAACAATTACTGTCACTACCACAAATAGTGCAGATGGGTTAGATGTTGATACGCCATTTCGTATTGAGGGAATTACCGCAAGTGGATATAATGGTCAGTTCGTTGTCACTGAGAAACTGGATGATAATACCTTCCAATATCAAGTACAAAATGCACCAAATAATCCTTTGCCATCTTCTTCTGGTGCTACATTAGCACTTCAGTCGGATACTGTAACAGGAGCATCTCCATACATCTATAATTGTTCAATGCGTTCTGTTTACGGAATGTGTGGTCTTCATGCGGATGGATCAAAAACAAATGGATTCCGCTCAATGGTTGTAGCTCAGTTTACTGGAATTTCTCTCCAAAAAGATGATAGAGCATTTGTTGTTTTTAATGCAGATTCTCCCCCTACAGGAAGTTATGATGATAGTTCTATAGCAGGAAACGAAACTATTAGTAATAATTCGAGAGCAAAATATAAACCATCTTATAGAAACCATCATATAAAAGCATCTAATAAATCAGTCATTCAGGCAGTATCTGTATTTGCTATTGGATTTTCCGAACAGTTTTTGACAGAATCTGGTGGAGAGATTTCCATTACAAATTCTAACTCAAACTTTGGATCAAAAGCACTTACTTCTGATGGTTTCCGCGATGAAGCATTTCGCCAAGACGATCATGGTTATATTACACATATTATTCCACCAAAAGAAGTACCAATTACTGAGAACTCTATCGAGTTTTCTGCAATTGATGTAAAGAAAACAGTTAGTGTTGGATCAACATCTAAACTGTTCTTGTTTGAGAAAATTAATCCCGCAGTTGCCCCCGAAAACGTTATTGAGGGATATCGTATTGGTGCGAGAGAAGACGATCAATTAAAGATTCTTGTATCTTCTGGTGAAGAGTTGGTTGAATATCGTGCTAAGATTATAATGCCCGGATCTGACTCCAGTTCCGAAAAATCATTCAATATTGATAGAAGTTTAGTTGGTATCAATAGTATCGGAAGATATAGTCAGAGTGGTGCGGATAATGTCATCACACTGACTGAACCACATACCTTTATTAATGGAGAATCTGTTCGTATCTACGGCAGCACCGGACAAATTCCCGATGGATTACGTCCAAATACAATCTATTATGCAATCACCGATTCAAATCCATCTAGTGGTCTGTCTACAAATACAAACATTAAACTTGCGAAGACTCTTAATGATGCTATAGATGGAAATAGTTTGACTATTAATGAAAAGGGTGGTTTTTTGAAGATTGTCAGTAAAGTTTCTGATAAAAATTCCGGAGATATTGGACATCCAATTCAATTTGACTCTGATAGGAGTCAGTGGTACATTAATGTGTCATCCAAATCTTCAGAGAATACAATTTACCCTACTATTGTTGGATTTGGTACAGATTACTTTGGACCAGCTACTCCAAGAACCTTTATAAGTCGCCGTAAAGACAGTAGAAATGCATTTGATACTGTTTATAGAGTGAGATATGTGATTCCATCTGATGCAGGAGAAAATGCTAGACCTCCTACTGATGGGTTTATCATACAAGAATCAAATACCTCAATTGGATCTACAACTACTGAAATACAGAAATATTTTGGAAGTGGATCTCTCAATAGTTCAAATGAGCAGAGAAATTATCGATTCATATCCGGTGTAGATTTCTCTGGAAACATGACTATTATTAATACCGAACTTCCACACCAATTATCTGTTGGATCTGAAGTAGAATTAATGAATGTCCGTACCGAAGGCAACACGTCAGGATTAAACGGATCTGGACTAAACAATTGTTACCCCGTTGTTGGAATTACAAGTGCAAAGCAATTTATAGTTGATACTCCATCAAATCCAGGTCAGTTCCTGAATGATACCTCTGCAAGAAATACCGACCTACCATATTTCCGTAGAAAAAGATTCTCTAATACATATTACATTTACAGAATTGAAGAATCTCAAAACTACATTGCTGGACAACAAGATGGCATTTATTATCTAACATTAGTCAACGCATCAAATTCTCCCACAACATTCCCATTTACGGGGGATAGTTTCTCTCAACCAGTTAAAAACCTTTTCCCACAAACAAATCGCGATACTCCTGTATCTGATCCAGATGAAACAAAATGCTTTGCTTCTTCCGATTTAATCGGAGAAGTTGTTGTTGATGATCCTCAACATAGCATCACAAAAGAGACTACAAATATGATGCTATGTGATTCTGATGTTGGATCTAAATTAGTTGATATTGTATCTTCTACTGGAATTGCTCATACAATTTATACTAATATTGATCATGGATTGAATCGTATTACCAAGTTGAGTATTGTCGATGGTGGATCTGCGTATGGATCCGGTTCTTCTGGAAGTCTTTATAATGCTAGGTTGGTTAGTATCGGATCTTCTGTCACTGGGGATCATGGTACCGTAAAGATTAATTTTAACGCGAGTGGAACAGTCACTTCTCTTCAAATTATGGATGGGGGAAGTAATTATAGAGTTGGAAATACTATGGAAGTGGTGGGAGTTGATGTATCTTCTGGGCACTCTCCTGCTGTTGTTCGTGTTGATTCCATTTATAATAATGTTGGAGATTCTATCCGAGTGATTGGAGTTTCTTCCGAAAAATATTCCGAATACAATGATCTTTATCGCATTACTGGAGTCGAATCGGATACTTCTTTTGCTGTTGAGTCTGCAAATGTTATCTCTGGATTCTCTACAACTGGTGTTGGAGCCGACTTAACCAATAAGTCCCAGATGTATCTGACCGGAGAATCAATACTCATTAATTCTTTTGATTATAATCACAATTCAGGTACTGCAATAATTACTACTAATAGTAGTCACGGATTGAGCGTTGATCAGAAAATTCGATTAACCGGTGCAAATGAGGATCAATATAATGGAGACTTTGTTGTTACACAAGTTCTAGACAATTTATTGACTCCAACATATTCTTTCAGCGTTAATATTGGCATTTCAACAGAATCCCCGATTCAAACCGGAACGATGTATGCTTATCGTGAGGGAGTATCGTCAAATAATGGTCTTGTAAGTGTTGATAATGAAAATATTAATGGTAGAATGATACCCACTTACGATGGTGTCACAACAACACTTTCATCTTCTATTACAAATGTCACTTCTGAGAATATTTCTCTTACAAATATCAGCGATCTTGGAATTGTCATTGGAGACTACTTACTTATTGGAGACGAAATTGTAAGGGTTAAAACCACAACTTCAGGAACAAATCCAATTACTGTGTTCCGTGGAGTATTGGGATCGGAAAGATCTTCTCATCAGGCAAATACTTTGGTTAGAAGAATTCGTGTTAATCCGATTGAACTTCGTAGACATTCTATCATTCGTGCATCTGGGCATACTTTTGAATATGTTGGGTTTGGGCCTGGTAACTACTCAACAGCTCTGCCGGATAAGCAGGATCGTGCGATTTCTCCAGATGAAGAAATCCTTGCACAGTCAACTAAGAAAGATGGTGGACTGAACTTCTATAGTGGTATGAATGATAAAGGCATTTCATACACTGGAAACCGCAAGTCTAGTACAATTACCGGCAAAGAGGAAATCTTCGAGACCCCTGTTCAGACAATCGTTGGTGAAGACATCTCAACCCTACCAGAATTGAATGTTATCAATCCTGTAGAGGGAACATTTAGTCGTTCTATTCGTGTTGAGGGTGGAAAGAATAATAAGGTAGCATCAGAGTTTAATGGACCTCTGATTGTCAATAATAAAATCACATCTAACTCTGATAAAGGTATTGAGGCAAACTCACTATTCTTGCAGGGCAATGCAACTGTATCAAGAAAGGTCACTGTAGGTATAGCAACACCAATTGTTTCTGGAAATCCTGGAGATGTAATCTTCAATGCAAATCCAAATGAGGGTAGTCATGTTGGTTGGATTTATACACTAGAAAGCAGTTGGAGACGTTATGGAAACCTGAGTCTCTCTGGTGATCTGAATATCGGTACATTTGATGCACTTGGTATTGGTACCAATAATCCAAATGGAAATATTCTTAAAGTTGGTAGTGGAAACACTTCTCTTACTGTAGATGATAGTGGTGTTGGTATTGGAACAACGGCAAATGGATTTAGTTTACATGCGACTGGACCAATTAACTTTATTGGAACTTGTTATGCATCTAACTTCTCTGGAGATGGATCACAAATCACAAATCTCAATCTTCCACAGACTGGTTGGATTCCTGTTGGGGGTGGGATCTATAACACAAATCTCAATAATGTTGGTATTGGAACATCTGCACCAAGATTTAATTTAGAACTTGGACCAATTGGATCTGAAGATACTTCTTTGTACGTTAATGGAAACTCTGAATTTATTGGATTTGTTGAGTTAAATGATATTGTTGTTGGTGGAGCTCTTACTGTAACAGGCACATTCGATTTTACTAACGCTAAATCTGGAAATATTCAAGCATCTTCAGTCGCTATTGGAACTTCAGAACCTTCACAACCATTCCAAGTCGGAAGTGGTACAACAGAAGTGTTTGTTGTAGATAGTTTTGGTTCAGTTGGTATTGCATCAACACAACCAATGGCAAATCTTGATGTCAATGGCGCGGCAAGATTCAAATCATATTCTGAAAGGGTAAAACGGTTGGATATTGTTGCAAATGCTGTGGCTATTGATTTGTCTGATGCAAATAGTTTTACCTGTACTGCAATATCGGACATCAACGAGTTTGTCTTAACAAATATCCCATCAGAATCCGCATCATTTACAGTTAAAATAGATCAAGATTCTGTTGGTGGTCGTACAATCAGTATTGATGTGTTTAAAGATAATACTGGAACTCCTATACCAATATATTGGCCTGGTGGAGTTGTTCCTATTGTAACTCCAACAGCAAACGTATCTGACATTTATTCATTCAAGATGTTTGATGGAGACAATATTACAAGTTCTGGCATGTATGGTGTTGTTGGGGGACAAAACTTCTCATGAGCGGATTATTTCATAGAATTCCCACTTCTCTGGATCTAAATGGTCCAGAACTTTCTTTTATACATCAACCAGTCGGAGCTGCTACCAGCGTTGCTTCTGGAACAGTTTCTTTTGTTGGCATTGCTACTGCTATATTTCCAGAAGATCAACAATCTAGAAATGAAAATAGCGGATATATTGCATATCGTTGGTATAGAAATGGAGAACTTCTAACCGATAGTGTTAATGTAACTGGTGCAGCAACTACTACTTTGACTTTATCTGGATTAGAAAATCCTGATGATAATGGAATAAATGTTTTTGTTCGTGCCGACTATGTCCCATCTGCATATGAAAGCGGATCAACTGGAAATGCATACAATGAACCATTAGATTCTAATATTGCAACAGTTACGGTATTTCCAACTTTTGAAATTACAAATCAACCACAAAGTTTAACAGTTGTTGAAAATACTCAGGCAGTATATACTGTCGATGCGCTAACATCCAATGATACTGAATTAAAACTTTCGTATCAGTGGAGTTTGAACGGAAATCCTCTCTCTGATAATGGGTCTACAATTATTGGATCACAGACGAAGGAATTAAAAATTATCAGAAGTACACCCGCTTTAGAAAAAGTTTTTTGTACAGTATCTCATACCACTGCACAACCAGGTATTCTTACGACAACAGAAGCAAATCTAGATATCACGCCCGCAAGAGTTGTTCTGAATTATGAAAGATTTGGTGCTGGTGCTGGTGGTAATGTTTTGGTGGGATCTAGAAACTTGGTAGCTGGGGGGCATTTATCGTTTCGTGCTGATGCGAATGTAAAGTCTCGTACAATCGTTGTTTATCCTCCAGAGAAAGATGTTGACGTGAAAATCACAATGGGTGCAGCTGCTGGAGCAGATCGTGGTAATTACCGAGGTGGTAATGGTGGCATGTCTGTATTTAAAATGAGAATGTTGAAGGATACTGAGTATTTGATCAAACTTGGGGTAAATTCTTTTCAGGGTGGAGGACCAAAGGGTGGTAATAATGGTGGAGGTGGGTTGGTAGTTCTCTATCGTAAAGCAAGTGTTGTTGCTGTTTGTGGTGGTGGAGGAGGAGCCGGTACAAATGGTCGAGGTGGAGATGGTGGTGGACTACAGATCGCTGGTGAGGATGGTAAGGGAAGAAATCATGGAATAGGTGGTGAGTTTTTCTCTGTTGATAATCTTGGTGTTGGTGGATATACTCAAGCAGGTAGAACCGCATTTAATCAGTTTGATGGGGGAAGTCCTGGTGGGGGTAAACTTGGTGGATGTACTCTTGGAAAATATTGGCACATTCAAGGAAAAACACCATGTGAGGACGTGGGGAATGTTAGATTTTATAGTGCTGGAGGAGTTATCAATAATCAAACTGCAATTTTGAGTCGTGGATATAAGTCTGGTCAAGGATTTAGAAATAATGGCGGCGCTGCCAGCGGTAATCAGGGCGGCGGCGGGTCTGGAGCAAGAGGTGGGTCAGGTTCTCTTGGCGATGGTGGTGGTGGCGGCGGGGCATCAGGATATGCTTCAAGTGAAGTAGAACTTTTAAATAGTTCTGAAATGCCTGGTGGAACTCAGTTAGGAGGAAACGATGATGTTGCCTTCATTACATTTGAAGCTTTTATAGAATCGTCAGATAATAATTATCCACCAAACATACCGCCAGCAACAGGAGCTCCAATGTCTAGAGAGAGAACTGTGACATGGAATATTTCAAGAAGTACTACTGATGAAAATAGCATTACTTTCGTAAAAGAAAGTGGAATTGGACCATCAAGCATTACTTGGGGACCGAACGGAGAAAATCTCACATCACAAATTTCCAGAGATGCTGTATATGTTTTTTCTAAATCAACATTTAGTGGAGGTCGTGGATTGAACCGTAGATTGGTTGGAAATACTTTACAAATAGATGATATTGGCGATAATGACTTTAACGATTTGACCATAACTCCCAGTCATGGAAGATTTGTTAGTGACTCTAGGTGGATTGCTGATTGGTAATATAAATAATAAAAAATATATTGGGGGGAGAGTGAACCCAAATGTCGATCAATAAGAATTTTGTTGTAAAAAATGGCCTGCAGGTTAGCGATACTTTAGTCTTTGCGGATGCAGCAGAGGGAAGAGTTGGTATTGGCACGACAACTCCAAAAGACCATCTCCTTCATGTTTTTGGTGGGATAGGAGTTACTGATGCATATGTAACAGGTATTGCAACTTTTGCTAATACTATTTCTGTAGGACCATCGGGAACTTTATTAAACGTAGTTGGACCAGATAATTTTATTGGTGTTGGAACTGCTATTCCAGAATATCTTTTAGATGTTCATGCTCCAATCTCAACAGGACAAACTGCACTATATGTTCATGGTGATGTAAGAGTCACTGGTGATCTAATACTTGATGAATTGAATTCTGATCAAACAAATGTTAATTTTCTGAGTGTTTCTGGAACATCTACATTTGCGGGTATTGGCACTTTTGAAAGTGGATTGCATGTCAATGAAGGTCTGAATGCCGTCGGTATTTCAACAATTGAAAATCTTGATGTTTTAGGGCACGTTGCAACGGATACGCTGAATGTTTCTGACGATCTGAATGTTTCTGGCAACTCAGTTTTAAGAAATCGATTACAGATTCAAAGTGATGATTCAGAACCTGGAAGAATTGATTTTTACTGCGAGGTTAATAATCTTCATAGAGTAAGGTTGGAGGCTCCTCCTCACTCAGAGTTTAGTGGTAACCCCAATGTAGTATTGCCCAGTACATCCGGAGATCTTTTGGTTGGTGATACCACATCTCCAATCAGTCAGAATCTGAATACGACTGGTATCGTCACTGCAAGTTATTTCTATGGCGACGGTACATTTCTTGATAACGTAATTCGTGGTATCGGTATTCAGACTGGTGGTGGACCTATTTCATATGGCACCACGATTCTCAACTTTTCTGGTTCGGGTATTAGTACTACATATTATGATTCGAATTCTGGTATTGGAACCATCTTCATCGAAGGTGGTGCTGGTGCAAATGTAAGAGTCTCTGATAGTGCCCCAATAGATCCCGATCTTGGAGATCTCTGGTTTCATAGTGAAGTAGGAAGAACCTTTATCTATTACGATGAAACTAAACTTGGTACCGGTACAGACTCTTTCTGGGTTGATGCTGCACCAGTCAATAGTTCCGTACTCACTGGACCTGTTGTCAGTATTGGATCAGGAATTAAGCTTTATAGTTCTGGTGATGCTTCGTTTGCAGGTATTGCTACTGCCATTGAGTTTGATGCTCTATCTGATATCAACTTTAAGGAGAATATTCAAGTCGTTGATAATGCACTCGATAAGGTAATGAGTCTTCGTGGTGTATCATTTGACTGGAAGGAATCAAAAGAAACATCCTTTGGTGTTATTGCTCAGGAGGTGGAACAGGTTTTCCCCGAATTGGTTCGTGAAGGAAGTCCAAAGGCAGTAAACTATAATGGTTTAGTTGGTATTCTGATTGAATCAATCAAAGAAATGAAACAGGAGATTATAAGTCTCAATGAAGATATACAATCTTTGAAAAAATCTTTAAATAACTAAAAGGAGTCATCGTAGAAATGTCATTAAATTTCCCAAGTTCACCATCTGTTGGTCAAATTTATTATGATGAAACCTCTCAGTATTTTTATGAGTGGAGTGGAGATGTCTGGAAGAGCATTACTCAGTCCAGTTCAAGTCATATTCAAAGTCTTGATGATATTTCTGGATCTTTTGATGGAATCGAAACATCATTCCCCATTACTTATGGTTCCGTTCCAATTCAACCGGGGTCTTCTGAAGCAGTTCGTTTGAATCTTGGTGGTGTAATTCAAGATCCTGCAAATGATTATTCTGTTTCCGGATCTAATCTAATTTTTTCTACACCTCCAGCAAGTGGTCTGACTTTTTCAGCAATTTCGCTTGGACATTCATTTAATGTTTTAAAAACTGAGATTGAATCCAATGATGATAACTCCACAGATGCAAATTTTTATCCTTTATTTGTGAATGGAACATCGTATGTTGAACCAAATATTTCAACATCAAAACTTATATTTAATCCATCATTGGGAAGGTTGACAGCATCTGAGATTGTCAATACATCTGATGAAAATTTAAAGAAGGATGTTCATACGATTGAGAACGCAGTTGATAAAATCAATCAACTTCGTGGTGTCGATTTTGTGTGGAAAGAGAGTGATAAGAAATCTATGGGTGTGATTGCACAGGAACTTCAAAAGGTATTTCCTGAGTTAGTTGCAGAAGAAAATGATGAGTTATCTGTGAACTATAACGGACTAATTGCTGTATTGATTGAGGCTGTAAAAGAACTTTCGAAGGATAAGGAGTAGTAGGTTGGGTTTAATAAATAAAAAAGTAAGGCGTAGTAAAACTGTAGTACTTTAAATTAAACGATAATGGCAATTAAAATTCAGGGTCAAACAGTTATTGATAATAATCAGAATGTTAGTGTAACTGGAACTGTTACCGCAACAAATTTTATACTTGCGGATGGTTCATCTGCCAACGGTGGTGCAACAATATCAGTCTCAGATACTGCACCATCTACCGCAAATTTAGAGGAAGGTGCATTGTGGTGGAACAGCTCTGCTGATGATGCAAGTTTATATATTCTTTACATAGATCCAGATAGTGCAGCAAAACAATGGGTTGAAGCAAGTCCCACTACAACTCCACTTAGTTTGGATGCTTATGATACCTCAGCAGAAGTTGATGTTAAGATTTCAAATGTTACAGTGGATTTGAGTAATTATGATACCTCAGCAGAAGTTGATACTAAAATATCTAATGCTGCACTTAGTATTGCCTCATTGCCAACATTGCCATGAGTACAGTTAATAATTCGGACTTACTAGTTGTAGAGCGCGATGGAAACCTTTACCAAATTACATACGATCAAATGAGTACACTTAACGACGACGATCTCTTTTGCGTTGAACGCGATGGAGTTTCATATAAAGTAGAAGCGCAATATGTTGGTGCTGCTAGTGGTGCAATTGTAAGTCAACCAACATTATCTGCAACAAATTCTAGTTATGCTCCTACAACATTCACTGCGACTTCACCTACAGTTTCTAACGCAACATTTTATAGTAGACAGTGGTATAAAGATGGTGTTGAAATTTCCGGCGCAACAGATCTGACATATTATGCAACAGAGATTGGTACATATAAGTACGAAGAAACATGGGCAGATGAAGCCGGGAATGTTCTGACTCCAAATGTCAGTCAAGATGCATTACTGCTTGCTCTTGCGGCCCCTACAATTACAGGTCCAGCGGATGGTGTTAATATTGACAGCGCCACTTTCACATCTTCAGAACCTGTAGTAACTACTGGAACTGTAAACAGTTGGACGAATGCAAATGCTGAATGGCAACTTGCTGATGATTCATTATTTTCCGGAGCAGTTCAAACAAAAGGACTTCCAATAACAGGGACGGGAGAGCAAACAGGTCCAGATGATTTTGTTCTTGATGGTAGTACTACTTATTATGTTAGAGTTAAGTATGGAACTTCAGATCCGGAAGATACAACTTCTGAATGGTCAAGTACATGGCAATTTACAACAGCATCAAAGACATACTCTATGAATGTTCCTACTTCTGTTAATGAAGGGTCTAATGCTGCTATCCAAGTAACGACAACAAATGCGGCAAATGGATCAAAGATTTATTGGGATCTTACAAATTCTAATGATTTTACAACATCTAGTGGGCAAGCAACTGTATATTCTAATAGCACAACTTTTTATGTTTATCCAACTGCAGATAATACTGCAGAAGGTCCTGAAAGTTTTACCGTAAGTATATACAGTGATCCTGCTAGAACTGATTTGTTGGATACTAGCGATAGTATTACAATAAATGATACTTCAGATGGAAGTGGTCAATATATGGTTGGTTCTATAGGCAGCGGAGGTTCGTCAGTCCAATGGACATGTCCTTCTTATGTAACGTCAGTATGTGTTCTCTGCATCGGCGGCGGCGGTGGTGGTGATAATGGATTAGGAAATTATGCTGGCGGTGGTGGTGGATTGGGATGGAAAAATAACATCTCCGTAACGCCAGGACAATCCTATTGGATTACTGTTGGGCATGGTGGTAATGGTGGTTCTTCTGGATATTCAGAAAGCGACGGTCAGGATGGAGGCGATTCGTATTTTATGAGCACATCTACTGTCGTCGGCCGAGGTGGTGGAGGAGGTACTTCCAACGGCGCCGGTGGTGGTTATG
>CEON01117942.1_pt1 | contig 12031 bp, 15 predicted proteins | sample 530291 | NCBI WGS metagenome assembly CEON01 (sample SAMEA2619888, study PRJEB7988) | marine metagenome | biome: marine biome (ENVO:00000447); feature: surface water layer (ENVO:00002042); material: "saline water (ENVO:00002010), including plankton (ENVO:xxxxxxxx)" | depth 5 m
AAAATATAGAATGAGAAAAGAAAAATACATAATATCAGCAAAGGAGGCAGAAACAAAGAAAGGAACAGTTAAGGAAAATGTAACTGTAATTCTTTTGGGAGAAAACCACGGCCATAGAATGAAGTCCTACGGCCCAATACCATTGATTAAAGTAGATAGCAAAACATTATTACAAAAACAGATAGAAGCAGTTAAAGCGGTTTTTCCTAAATATGAAATAATACTGTGTTCTGGTTTCGATGCTAAGAAAACAACAGAGTACGTTAAAGCAAACTTTAAAAAAGAAAATATAAGAATTGTAGAAAATCAATTGCATTATAACTCAAATTGTTGCGAGAGCGCAAGACTGTGCCTGAACAACACCATGAATACTAAAATATTAATATGCTCTGGCAATATATTGCTTACCCCTTCTTACTTATCATCTATAGACTACAAAAAAACATCTATAAGTGTGCAACAAGAAAACTTTAAGTCAGAATTCTTTGTATCAGCAATTGTGAATAAAAGAAGGCTGCAATCTTTTTGTTTGGGTGAAAAAGCTGATTTCTGGACTGAAAATCTATATTTAAACGGACAAGATGTAATTGATAAATTTTATTCTATTGTTTCAAATCCTGATTTTAAAAACAAGTTTATGTTTGAGGCAATCAACGAGCTACTAAAAAACAACACGGTGTCTGTTACAGACGTTGGTAAAAACAAAATTATGAAACTTAATAACATGAGAACCCTAAAGAGAATAAAACAATGAAACTACTTATTCAAAACTATTCAAATTCATGCTCAAATCAACCCATGTACTTAAATGAATGTATATCTAGAGTTGGTGTAGATTGTAAAATATGGAATTTAAACGAGCCAGTTAGTGTTTATGATAAGTTAGACTCAGAAAAACCGGATGTAATCCTAACAAACTTTGCAACTATGCATCAAGACCTAGTTGCATATTTGATCGAAAACAATCAAATTAAGGTTGTTGTTGATATTACAGGAATAGATCAAGTAACACTTAATAATTTAGAAAATCTTATTGCATCTCAAAATATCAGTTGTCCTTTTTATATTTCGCAGGACTACAAATTTTTGACAACGGTAAAGTTTGATTCTAGAAAAGTGGTTAATATATTGCCATGCTTAGATATTTTTGCTACAAAAACAGCCACTCCTGATTATAATATAAGAGCAGCAATTGTATCTAACAGGATTTCAGAAAAATTCAATGAAGCATGTACAATGTACGACACGTACCACAAAATTGCGCTAGCTGATAACCCAGACCCTAATTTTGATTTACAGGCAAATATTTTGAATATAAATTCTCTGTATGATAAATACGAAGAAGTTGTTTTAACTGGCGATGTAAATTTTGCTTGCTCGCAAATTTTCTTCGATGGCTTTATTAAGAGCAAAAAATTGACGGTCAGGGTTCCAGAAGAACAAAAAGAATTATTTAATCAGGTTTTGGCAACGCTTTTCTATGAAGAAGAAGACACAACTCTAGAAAATATTCAAAGTCAAATTAAGAAAAATCATAACTGCTTCAATAGGGCTGCACAGCTAATGAAAGAGCTTGGCGAAGAAAATGTTTCACAAAAATTACTAGAAGTGGCAAAACAAATATGAACATATTAGTACAATTTCCTACATTCGCTAGGCCAGAAAAATTCCTGTCGTGCTTATCTAAGTATGTCAATATGTCAAGCGGTAAAAATCAGCTACACTTTAATATAAACTGCGACATTGACGACACCACGATGAACAATAGTGAGTCAGTGGAGGCGGTTCATTCTGTGTTTCGTGACGTAGATCATTGTGATTTTGATATGTACTTTGATAAAAATACGAACAAGATATCGGCTATCAACGATCATATTGAAAATAAAGATTTTGATGTTGTAATTTGCGCATCAGATGATATGATACCACAAGAAGAAAACTGGGACGACACTATTGCGACAGACATGCAGATGTACTTCCCTCAGTTAAACGGCGCTTTGCACTATTTCGATGGATACAAAAAAGAAAGTCTAATAACGCTATCTATTCTTGGTAAGAATCTTTACGATCACTTTGGCTATATCTATCACCCAGACTATAAAAGTTTGTATTGTGACGATGAGTTCACACAGTCTGTATACAAAATGGGTAGAGTAAAGTATATAGACCATGTTATAATTAAACACGAACACTACGGAGAGAAAGATAATAGTAACTCAGGAGACTTTGATCTGTCTGCACAAAAAACCCTATTCTACTCCGGTAGAGATCAAATGGTTTTTGAAAAGAGAAAAGAACTAGGATTCCCAAAGCAGAGAATTACCAATGACTAATATATTAATTAATTTTGCCCACGGCAGTCACGCCAAATCTAGAAAATATAATACAAAAACTGGATTAGATATAGGAGGATTTGACGAAGCTATTGAATATTCTATGTCTGACATAGATTCAAATTTTTACAATAAAAACAGACATATTCTTGAACAAAAAAGAGGGGCTGGATATTGGTTGTGGAAACCTTATTTTATCTTAAAGACACTGAGGGGATGTGACAAAGACGATAGAGTGTTCTACTGTGATGCGGGATGTTCATTCGTTGGTTCCTTTGGTGATTACTTTTTTAATTTTCTAGATCAAGAAGACAAAGGGTTGATACTTTTTAACGGCGCTCATTCACAATCTGCATACACAAAAATGGATTGTTTTTACTACATGGGATGTGATAGTGAAAGATATTTTAATGCAACGCAGCTAACCGCAACGTTCCAGCTAGTTAGAAAAACAGATTTTTCTTTATCATTTTACGAGTCGTATGTGGAATACTGTGAAGACGACAGGGTGTTGACAGATAGGCCAAATGAATGCGGTGTGGCAAACACACAAAATTTTATTGATCACAGGCACGATCAAAGCGTCTTGACAAACCTAAAAGAAAAACACGGTGTTAGAACATATGAAGACCCATCACAATGGGGAGATTTTCATAATGTAAGAGAGCCAGAACTTAAAACCTTGATTTATCATCACAGAGGCACGTTATGATAGTCCAAGCAAATGTTATGATTAAAGATGAAGCTGTTATACTACCGCATGTGTACAAATACTGGAAAGACTATCCTATTGACAAGTGGATATTTTATGATGATAACTCCACCGATAAAACAGTAGAAGTTGTAAAATCTTTGTTTAAAGATAAAGCAGTGGTCTTTGAGGGAAAACGCAAAGAGTTTAACGAAAGCCACAATCGTTCGTACATGCTAGAATTTTCTAGAAACGATGGTGCAGATTTTGTTTTATCTATAGATGCAGATGAGCTTCTTTCTACTTCTTGGCTACAAAATTGGGATTTTGTCTTACAGCAAAACTTAAAGTTTGATGTAGAATACTACTGGTACAACGTTGTGGACAGTGTAAAAAAAATAAGGCAAGACCCAATGTATCTTAATAACTATCGTACCTTCTTGCTTCCATTAAAACACACGGCTAAATTTGACATGACTCAATATAAATATCACACCCCAAGAACGCCGCATGTGAGCCTACAGAAAGCCAGATGTAACGATGTGGGTGTCATCCACCTGCAATCTATAAACAAGCGATACTACGCGCTGAAACAGCTATGGTATAAGCACTACGAGTATAAAACTTGGAATCATCCCATAGAGTTTATCAATCAAAGATATGACCCCGTTGTAAATAATTTAAAATTTATGGAAGTAAATACACCAGAAATTATTTGCTCTGGAATTGATTTTGATGCAAAAATCTACGAAGAAATAGAATCAGAAAAAGGATACAAAAAATACATTTTAGAAAATTATAATGAACAGTTAGTAACATTTGGAAAAGAATATTTATAGGAAAAAATATGATTGAAACAATAGAAGACCATTATGTTGACCAGTCTCTAATGAAAAGCGGAGGGTGGGTATTAGATTTGGGTTGCGTTGGATTTAAAAACGTAGCATATTTTTTGAGCAAAGGTTTTAAGGTTATAGGGGTAGAACCAGTCAAAGGAGAAGAAGGTTCTCCATATAGACCTAGCCCAATTATATCATTTAATGAAAAATTTACACATTTACAGAAAGCCTGCGTAGGTATAAAAAATACAGAAACAATGACGTTTTACGAATATGCTTGGGGCGGTGCTAATTCTTTAATAACAAAACCAGAAATGTTGCATCAAGAAAAATATGGAGGACATGCGGCCAATCCCTTCAAAGCCTCATATCAAGTTCCTGTAACAACTATCTCTGAAATAATGGAAGAATTTAACATAGAAGAATTTGAATATGTTAAAATGGATATCGAAGGAGCAGAATACGAAATTTTAGAAAATCTTCCAGAAGGAATAAAACAGTTCTCTGTGGAGTTTCACGACTTTCTTGATCTAGGACCAGACCCAGAGAACGTAGAAGGATATCATGACAATTTAAATAAAAATGTTTTAACAAACTATAAGAAGGTAACAGAAAAAAGAGGGTGGAGAAATAATATTGATGATTGCCTTTACGTAAGAAGAGATCTTATATGAAAATAGATAACATTTGCTTTTCGTGTGATGATTCGGATATGTATGCAGATTTTTGGAATCCTATTTCTAAATTCTGGAAAACAAAAGTAGGAATACACCCAATCCTTTTGCATTACGGCTCTAGAAACGATTTGTCTACAGAATTTGGTGATATTTATAGGGTTGGTGTACACCCAGAAATACCTAGCTATATGGTTGGGTGCTGGGGTAGGTTTTGGCTAGCTTCTAATTTTGACGAAAAAGTTTGCACTATCGGAGATATAGACTTAATTTTGCTAAACCTCGATATATTTTATTCTGAGATGGAAAAATATGAAGATAATGCATACGTTCATCTGAGCGCAGACTCTTATTTTAGAAATGATTTTTCTAAATGGGAGCAAAGATATGAAAAGTTTTCTGCGGCTTATCATACAGCAAAGGGCAGCGTTTTCAAAAAAGCGTTACAAATTGAAGATGATTTTTACCAAGAAATGTTTAGATATAAATCTTTTGATTTCTCTTCTGCTAAATGTCACGAACAAGACAATCACGGATACGCTGTTCACTATGAACCACATTTAATCCACGCTAGTAAACACATGGGCGGAAACTGGGGGCAAGATGAATACATAGCCACAGAAATGGTTAGGCAATATAAAGAACAGGGTGGGCTAGTTTCTGTTGGTCACAGTATGCAAATTCCAGAAAAAAGATTAGACAGATCTAATTGGAATTATAATGAACAAGAAGTAGTAAACGGTTTCTATAATGACAGCCATCTACTTAGACCGTATAAACAGAATAAAGAAGAAATAGATAAACTTTTTGAATTAGTGAGGCCGCACGATGGATGAATCGCCCTTTTCAGCAAATAGCTTTTCCAAATTTCATAATGGAGAAACAATTATATTCTGCAAAACAGATTACATCGTAGAAGAATTAGAAACAATATCAAATCTTAAACAAGATGTTACCCTGATAACAGCAAATAGTGACTATTCAATAGATGAAAATATCGTAGACCTAGCACCCAAAAATGTAAAAAGGTGGTTTGCACAAAACGCAAATTCTTCTAGAATAACAGGAATACCGCTTGGTATGGAGAACAATATAGAGTGCAAGAGAGATGGGCATGGAGTAGTATGGGGCTGGGCAGATTCTAAGATACAAAAAGTTATAAAGGCAAAAAATCCCGATCCGTCAAAAGCTGTATATGCAAATTTTTCTATGCAGACAAATATAGAAGAGCGGACGAGGGTTTTTGATAACATAAAAGATTTACACTACATTACTAACGACGTAATATTTAACTATCAGGAAAATCTACATAGAGATTACGATAACTATATACAAAAAATATTAGACCACAAAATGTCTATTTGCCCAGCAGGAAACGGCGTGGATTGCCACAGGGTTTGGGAGGTGCTACATCTCAATCGAGTGCCGATAGTAAAAAAAAGCACAATAATGAATCATTTCGTAGACTTGCCAATAATTTTTGTTGACGATTGGGACAATTTACAGCTAGAATACTTATTAGATCAATACAACAAAGTAAAGAAAAACAGCAGAAAAAAACTTTGTTTTCAATACTGGGAAAAAGAAATTAAGGAATTATATTAGTGAATAAATTGAAAATTCATTTTTGTGACTTTTGGTCTCCGGGTATATTTAATCCAAAAGAATTTCTATTCTATAAAATATTATCGTTAAAATTTGATATTGAGTTAGATTCTGAAAATCCAGATATTGTCTTTTTTTCATGTTTTGGTAATCAAAATGTTAGGTACAACGGTAGATGTAAGAAAGTTTTATTTTTGGGTGAACACTGGATAAATCCAGCAAACAACGCAGACATATCTACATTTGATATTTCTTTTACGCACTTACATGAAACAGGCGTAAACAATAACTACTACTTTCCTCTTTGGGCGCTGTTTGTAAATTGGTTTCATGAGGAACAACCTAGAAGTGGTGATCCAAATTATTTTTGCGACATAGATATATTTAATGGGGTTAAAAAAAGAAGGTTTAGAGCAACCGATAGAAGGTTCTGCTCTCTAATAAATAATAGAGACCCTTCTGGTAACAGAAAAGAAGTTTATGAAGAATTACAAAAAAGAAGATATGTAGATTGCTACGGCGATCTTTTCAATAATATGGGTGGAAAAATAGGTGGTATGCAAGATACAAAGTGTAGACTTATAAAAAACTACAAGTTTACAATTGCTTTTGAAAATTTAAAACATCAAGGATACAACACAGAGAAAATACTACAACCAATAGAAGCTGGATGCATCCCCGTTTACTGGGGAGGCGAAAAAGCAAGCAAGTATTTTAATAAAAATTCCTACATAGATATTACAGACTTTAACTCTATAGAACAGGTAGTAGAAAGGATGCTAGAAATTGATGAAGATGATCAGCTTTTTGAATCTATAGTAAATTCTAACCCTCTGGCTGATAACCTGCAAGAGTTCTACCCAAGTAATATTTTAGAATGGATGTGTTCGGAGTTGTCCCTATGATTAATTGTTTAATACACTACAGAAAACTAGAAGAAAGACTAAGGTTTTTTAACAAGCAGGTTGACAACAAATTTGAATATATAATAGTTGACACCGAGGACCAAGGCGATATAACATTTGACATATCTCAAGAAACAATAGATAAGAAGAAGGAGTATTTAAAAAGTTACTCTACGTTTGGAGGAGATATAGGAGGAATAAAAAAGCACTCTGAAAGATCCGTAGCAATAAAGCAAGTAATTGCTTGGAATATGTGCGCGCAAAAAAACGAAAGTTTTTTTATTATGGAAGACGATATAATTTTTAACCCAGAGTCTATAAAGGTTGTGGAAGAGATATCTAATAGTAAATTAGAGTGGGATATCATAATGTTTGGAGAAAGCTGCGGCCTAAGCGCTGGCTCAGGTTTGAAGTTAGTATCTCCACCGATGACCAGAGGTTTATCTGCATATCTAATTCACCCTAATTTTGCAAAAAAGATACAACACGACTTAAAAAATATATCTATGGCTATCGACTGGGAACTTAACTACTTAACAGTCAAGCATGACTGTAAGATGTTGTGGTATGAGCCTTTTTTGTTTAGTCAAGGCTCTCAGGGTGGGCCATTTAAATCTTCAATACAGGATCAGTAAAAATGAATGAATATGAATGGAAGGGTTATTCTCAGTTTGGAGAAGATGGAATAACTCTAGAAATACTAAAAAGAGTATACAACGGAGACATTGAAAATAAAAGATATGTTGAGTTTGGCGTTTACGACGGAAAAGAATGTAACACTAGAATCTTAAAAGATAACTATAATTGGTCTGGACTAATGATGGATATTGATTTTAGTATACCAAGCATGAACCTACAGAAAGAGCGTGTAACGGCGGAAAACGTAATAGAATTATTCCAAAAGTATAATGTTCCTTCAGGTTTTGAATTACTTTCTGTTGATATAGACGGAAACGACTTTTATGTTATCAATAAAATATTACAAGAGTACACTATAGACGTTATTGTTTGTGAATACAATGGTTCTCACCTTGTAGATGTTGACGCAATAGTAGAATATGATCCAAATTTTTTACATGATGATTCAAACTATTATGGAGCTTCTCTACTTGCCATGAAAAACTTGATGAATCATTACGGATATTCTTTAGTGGCAGCAACCTCTCAGGGGGTAAATGCTTTCTTTGTAAATGATAAGATACTAAAAGAAAATAATAATTTAGATATAGAAAATGTAAATGACATAAACAGTATATACAGAAAGCCAACGTATGGAAACGGTGTTAACGGGGGACACGATAAAGATAAAAAGAATAGAAAGTTTGTAACATCCAGAGAGGTTATGGATAGATGAGAGTTGGAATTATAAATCAATACGGCGGACTAGGAGATATATTTTTTTGTTATAGAATTGCAGAATCTTTACTAAAACACGTAGATCAAGTTTTATGGGCTGTACCCCCTAAGTATGACTTTTTAAACGAATACTTTATAAATCCAAAAATTAAGTTTGTAGTAGAAAGCAACAAGGATAACAAATATAATCTTGGTGAAAACATTATTGCAAACGAGAGTGTTTTCTATCTTCCAGTTACATATAATACAATGAGTAGCGATGGATTTGATATGACACAAAAATATAAATCTCTACCATTTGAGCTTGATTGGAATACAAGATATGAGACACTTCAATTTAAAAGAAACACCAAAAGAGAAGAAAGGCTGGTAAATGAAATAGGATTTGAACCCAGTCAAGATTTAACTTTACTAAACATGAATTTTGGAACACCACCAATTCACTGTAGCCAACATAGTCAAATTTCAATCAACGAAACTAAAGTACTCAAGTTAGATTACTTAGGGTGGGATAGAATATTTGACTGGCTCCCCTTTCTCCTAAACTGTAAAAACTTTTACACAGTAGAAACGGCTTGGACTCACATCGCTGATTTTTTTAAGGTGAAAAATCTAATTGTTTACCCAAGACTAGACTACTCAAAGGGATGCGCTAATAAAGATTTATCTTATTGTAAAAAGTATTACAATAAAGAATGGAATAAAACTTGGAAATTTATAGAGGAATAAAATGGGATTAGTTAGTTTTTTTAACATAAAAGAAATTAAGTCTTTAAATAAGGCTGATATTTTTGTAGAAACCGGAACTTTTAAAGGAGAAGGCGTAGAGTTTGCCGATAGTATCGGTTTTGAAAAGATTTTTTCTATAGAAATATTTGACGAGCTAGCCAACAAAGCTAAAGAAAAATTTAAAAACAAAGAAAACATTGAAATAGTTCACTCTGACTCTTGCTCTGGCTTGAGGTCAATCATCCACAAGTTAAATAAAAATTGTATCTTCTGGCTTGACGCTCACTTTCCCGGAAGCGATGTGGGTGCAACCTCATACGATCAAGAACAAAACGACGATTTGAATATGCCACTTTTAGAAGAGTTGAAAATATTATCTGAAAGAAGGTCTTTTGACGATGTAATTTTAATCGACGACCTTAGAACTTTTAAAGAAGTTCCAGACAAATTTAAACATCTTGTAAATGGGTTTAATGAACACATGGAGTCTATAGGTCAGCCACATGTAAAAAAAGAAAACTTAGTAAAGTTTGACCTAGAAAAAGAAATAAAAAATTTATTCCCAAATAAAAATGTTGTAGAGTTTTGGGCTGATTCGGGATACTTGGCACTATTACCAAAAGGGGTACAGAAATGAGTGTTATTAGTTATGATACAAACAAGTTTGACTTTAGAAGTAAAATAAAACAATATTTGGATTTTGAAGAACTAAATAAAATTCATGAAACATACAAGTTTGAAGATATATTAAAAAAGGGTACAGACCAGAACCAAGTATTACACAGAAAGTTTTACGATGGGATGGACGAAGATAGTGGCTTTTCTAAAATGTATTTGTCATTTATAGAAGAAGTAATCGCTCCAAGGTACGATGGTCAGATATTGTTTCAAAAATTTCCAACCTTTAGGGTGCATCAGCCCAGCAATATTGGAACTTTTGGGTGGCATAAAGATAGTGACTATAACCACAACGAAAATGAAGTTAACTACTACATGCCAATGACAAAAGCCTATGGCACAAATACTGTTTGGAGAGAATCTTCTCCGGGCAAAGAAGACTATAGTCCAATTACACTAAATTATGGGGAACTGCTAGAATGGGATGGAGCCAACTGTGTTCACGGAACAAAAATAAATGAAACAGAAGACACTAGAATGAGCTTTGACTTTAGAATTCTTACGCTAGAAAATTATAAAAAATCCGATCCTAAAACAAGCATAAGTAAGGGTAAAAAATTTGAAATTGGACATTATTTTGATTTATTGTAAAACAACTTGACAAAAGTGTATTTGCCAAACTATAATAGTAGTGAGGAAAGGTATGAAGATAGAAGTTTCTAACGGAGAGATAGTAGACAAGCTAACAATTCTAATTATAAAAAAAGAAAACATTAAGGATAGAGCTAAACTAAAAAATATAGAAGAAGAGATTAGTAGCATCGCGCCTATTTCTGATCAAATAATAAAAAGAAAAGATTCTATGTTTACTGATCTTTACAGGGTAAATCAAGAGCTTTGGGATGTAGAAGATAAAATTAGAATTATGGAAAGAGAAAGTAGGTTTGACAAAGACTTTGTAGAGTTAGCTAGATCTGTTTATAAACTTAATGACAGGAGAGCAGAAATAAAGAGAAATATAAATAAATTTTCTAAATCTAGTTTGTTTGAAGAAAAATCTTATGAGGGATATACATGAGAATATTAGTAACTGGCGGTACAGGATTTCTTGGTAAGAACATTCAAGATAATCTTGGAGCATTTTTAAATCAAGATTATTCTATAAGTATAATGGGTTCTAAGGTGTACGACCTTAGATGTCAGCAAGCCTGTAGGAAAGCAATTCAATACTACAATCCAGACGTAATTTTACACGCCGCCGGATCTGTAGGTGGCATTGGGGCAAATCAAGAGAATCCCGGTAAATTTATGTATGATAATCTTATTATGGGTGCAAATCTTATAGAAAGAGCTAGAATTGAAAATGTGCAAAAGTTTGTATTATTAGGAACGGTCTGTGCATACCCTAAGCACACACCCGTACCATTTAAAGAAGAAGATTTGTGGAATGGATACCCAGAAGAAACAAACGCGCCATATGGGATTGCAAAAAAAGCATTAATGAAAATGCTGCAAACATACAAAGAGCAGTATGGTATGCGCGGAGCTAACTTGATTCCTGTCAACATGTATGGACCTCACGATCACTTCAATCTAACTAGCAGTCACGTAATTCCTGCGTTAATTCTTAAATTCTACAACGCCATGAAAAACGGCGACGAAGTTGAGCTTTGGGGAACAGGTAGCGCATCTAGAGAGTTCCTTTACGCAGCAGACTGCGTAGAAGCAATCGCTAGAGCCATAGAGACAGACGTTGACCTAGAGCCTATAAATATTGGAACCGGCAAAGAGATTACAATTAAAGATCTAGCAACCGAGATAGCAGAACAAATGGGCTATGAGGGTGAAATTAAATGGCAAACAGATAAGCCAGACGGACAACCTAGACGCTGTTTAGATACCAGCAGGGCCAAAGAACTGCTTGACTTTGAAGCTAAAACAGATTTACAGACTGGACTAAAACAAACCATAGAATGGTTTTTAAATGACAACAATTGGGAGTCACAACAATGAATCTTGGGTTTTACGTAGATTCTCCGTCGCAAAACGGAGTAGATAAAATATACGAAGCTATGAATAGCTGGATCGACAAAGGCGAAATCGAAAACGGGAACTTATTCTATAACGATATTGGATTTTCTCCGATACAACCAAAGTTTGGATTATTTAATTCTACTGACATTTGGCAATTTACGGGTAATCTAATTATCACTAGCTATAACGCCGCATCTTCAATCGGAAATGTAATTAATAAATTTAAGGCTGTGTTCTTGTATACAAA
>CEON01113318.1_pt1 | contig 12006 bp, 9 predicted proteins | sample 530291 | NCBI WGS metagenome assembly CEON01 (sample SAMEA2619888, study PRJEB7988) | marine metagenome | biome: marine biome (ENVO:00000447); feature: surface water layer (ENVO:00002042); material: "saline water (ENVO:00002010), including plankton (ENVO:xxxxxxxx)" | depth 5 m
GATGGACTTGGAGAAGGACTTGGAGAAGGCGAAGGTGAAGGACTTGGTGAAGGCGAAGGTGATGGGGAAGGGGATGGACTTGGAGTAGGAGATGGGGATGGTGTTGGAGTAGGCGTTGTAGTCGCTGCTGTAGTTCCACCTGACGCTGGTGTGATTGTAGATGTAGCAGTTGTAGTTCCAGCAGTTCCAGCAAGAGATGAACCTGGACCATAATCGAAAGATGTTGTTGTTGTCGTCGTGTCTGTAGAAACCAGAGATTCTGATGTAATATACCCAACATCACCAAGGAATCTAGAAGCAATAGAAATAGGAGTCTTTTTGTTCCCTTGATCGTCAAGTTCTAGATGTGGAGCATAAGCAATTAATTGTTCAAACTCTTCAATAATCAAATCTACCATTTGAGAAACTGGAAGAAGAATTTGTCTTTTCTTCTCATTTTCAAATGATTCGTATTCATAGTTACTAACAGGATATACTGATTCAGTTTCACTCTTAGTAGTGCCATCTGGCATTACTGTTCTCCAAGTTCGGTTTACAACAATACCTCCTGGCATATAGACGATATCATCTAGCAATATTTCTTGTGTTTCATAATGATGGACATCATCAGGATCACCATACTTTTCATTGACATATGTGATTAAGTCCTCTTCATTTCTAGGCCAATCTTCATATACATCAGTGATATTGTTTACTAGTAAGATAACCCAATCTAAGTGAGAATCTTTATAAACTTCTAATGCTAATGATGATGGTGTTTGACCAGCAGTAATTGAATACGCTTCAAATAGAGAACTATACTTAGATAAATCATCTCTAGTTTTGGTGCGTCTGAATAGATTTTTTACTAATCTATATTTGGTTGCTTCATCGTCAGCAATACCTTCACCAACGTATACATTTGGTAAATAAGAAAAAAACCCAGGCATTAGAATCCTCCTCGTCCATCTTTAACAGGTCCAATGTCTGTTTGTGTAATAATTCTTGTTTCTGTAAAGGAAACTGTCAATTGAATTGCAGGGACTTGAACCATGTCACCTGAAACTCGTTTAAATGATGTATATTGACCATCTGGAGTATAGTTGACGTTAATACCTGTGCATACAGATGGGAAAATATTGAAGTGCATTGATTTTTCATTTTCAGTAGAATTATCACTAATACTACCATCAGCATTCAGTCTGATAAACTTCAGATCAAACTTATCAGGAACTTCTAAGAATCTATTTGAACTGATAGTTGAGAACTGACCTTGAAGTTGACTATCATTATCAAGACCAAATCCACTTGATTTTAAAGAACCAGTTGCTCCCATGATAGGTAGAGAACCCTCTTTAATATAATCAATGATCATTCTGACCATTCTTGCTTCTTGCTCAGATCTAGAATAAAATTTAAAGGTGAACTGATGAGTTCTAAAATTCATATTACTAAAGATCTGTTCTTGGAATGGGTTAAATACCTTACCCTTTCCAATCGCTAACAGAGAACTAGCATCAACATTACCTGCCAGACCTAATGCTTGATTCATTGCACCAGCAGCTTGTGCCATTGCACCCAAAGCAACTTCTGGCGTTGCTGAAGCAGCAGCACCCTGAATATTATCTGCCAAAGTGCTGAAATCATCAGATTCCATTCCTGCCAAAGCAGCAGCGCCCAAAACACCCATGACTCCCATATTTACTTGCCTATAGGAGGGCGTATATTGAGTTTGCAACTGCTGAGGCATTGCAAGGTAGCATCTACGAGGATTTAACTCACGTTCTACTTTGTTACCTGGCAAATTCTCACCATAATATTTCGAGGAGTTGTCCTCAAACTTGATTCTGCTTCGTTGCAGCATCAAGTAATCAATAGCTTTTGTGGCACCCTGATTATCGTCATCCCCCTGATTTGCAGTAACAGGTGGTTGTAATGGATACCTTAGGATAGATTGTGCCAACTTCGTACCTAAATATTATGTGACCTCTATGTATTTATGAGATATCAAGGAAAGTATCGTCCTAGTTTCCCCAGAAAGTACAAAGGTGATCCGACAAATGTTATTTATCGGTCATCATGGGAGTATAAGTTCATGAAATGGTGTGATATAACCGCATCAGTTCAAGAATGGGGAAGTGAAGAGATCATTATTCCATACATATCACCAGTTGACGGCAAAAGACATAGATATTTTCCCGATTTTTATGTCAAAATAGCAAACAAAAGGTATCTGGTTGAAGTCAAACCATTTAGGCAGACTAAAGAACCTAAAACCCAAAAAAGAATGACAAAACGCTATATCAATGAGGTTGTTACTTGGAGTGTCAACCAAGCAAAGTGGAAAGCAGCAACTGAATTCTGCAAAGATAATAATTGGGAATTTATGTTAATCACAGAAAAGGAACTTAAGATCTAATGGGAATCCCAAATCCGCAGGCAGCAAAATATAACTCATTAAATGAATTCATAGGGCAATTCAAGGACAACGATAATTTCCCTAGTACGACGAATTTATTTTCGTTACATTTTGCATGTCCTGCTATTCTTAGATCAACACAAACTCAAGTATCTGGAACATTTGCGGGTCAGACCGATGAAGTTTTCAATCCTGAGCGAGGTGATTTAAGAAACTTACTTTTAGATTACTATGCCAAGACTGTAAACTTACCCAGTAAGCAGGTAACTAGTGGTCAAATTGTAAATGTAGGTTCTGGATTTAAGTATGCTACTGGTACAGCATTTAGTCAAATTAATATAACGTTTCAAATTCCTCGTTCTCAATACACCAGAAACTTTTTTGAGAGATGGGTTGATGAGATGGCGAGAGATTCTAATCAATTTACAGAATTCTATCGCGAGTACGTTTGCCCCAGATTATACATCTTCAAAATGGAGAGAGGTGGTGGAGATTTGGCAATATCAGATCCTAAACTTCTATCAGAGGTTAGGAGAGCAGCAGCACAAGGTCTGCAAGTTCTAACCGCTAGAAAGAATGATGTTACAGCATGTTGGGAATTGCAGAACGTTTTTCCATATAATATTGGGTCTATTCAGTTAAATAACGATAAGGCACGAGTTATGGAACTTACTGTTGGTTTTTACTATGAAAGATATAGGTTCTTTACTAAGGATCAATTTGATTCCCCAGGTCGTCCTGATATCGTACTTGACATGGCAGAAACTTCTGATAATATCATTGATACGAACCTCGTCTAAATAAATATACTGAATTGAATTTCTATGGCATTACCTAAGTTAAACACCCCAAAATACAAACTAAAACTACCTTCTGATGGTAGTACGGTGAACTTTAGACCTTTCCTCGTAAAGGAAGAAAAATTGCTTCTTTTAGCAACTGAAACGGGTGAAACAGATCAGATTATTACTGCGATCAAGGACATCATCAGTGCATGTTCTGATGTTAAAAATGTAGACAAACTATCTACATTTGACATTGAATACTTGTTCTTGCAAATTCGTACAAAGTCTGTAGGTGAATCTGTTGATGTGACAGTCACATGTCAAGATGATGGTGAAACTGAAGTCAAGGCATCTATTCCTCTCGATGAAATCAAAGTAATCAAGGATAGAAAGCATAAAAAGGAAATCAAGATCTCAGATGAAGTTATTGTGACCATGGGATATCCTAGTTTGGATACCTTTGTCAAAATGAATTTCGTTGATAGTGATGGACCTGGTGTTGATCAAATCTTTGAAATGGCAGCAGGATGTGTTGAATCAATTGCTGATGCAAATCAGGTATATGATTGTTCCGACATGCCTCAAAAAGAAATCTTGGAATGGTTTGAAGAGCTTAACAGCAAACAATTTGGTATGATTCAAGAGTTCTTTGAAACCATGCCTAAGTTATCACATACCTTGACTATTACCAATCCCAATACTGGAAAGGAAAACACGATTGTGCTTGAGGGACTAGCGAGTTTTTTCGCCTAGCACTCCTTCACAACAATCTTCGTTCATACTATGAAGGCAATTTTGCCCTGATGCACCATCATAAGTGGAACATCGAACATATTGATAATTTAATGCCTTGGGAAAAAGAAATTTATATCAACATGTTGATGCAATTCCTAAAGGAGGAAGAAAAACGAATGAAGGAGCAGCAAGCAAAAGGTGGCTAAATTACAAGTCTATAAATTTGTAAATCCTGGTTCAGTAGGTGCCAATGCACCTGCTCCAGTCGCTGCTGCGAGTAAAACTACTTTAGCATTAAACAGAACGGGAGCAATTGCATCCAGTATCGGTGAAATGGTACAGGATCTGGAGAAAATTGCTCTTAAAGGTCAAACATTACAAAAGACTGAAGAAATCCTGGCACGCAAGAGAAAGCGTCGGGAAATGGATGCTGCTGCTGAAGAGGCACAGGAATTAGATAGACTAGAAAAAGGAAAGGTAAAACCTAAGAAGGATAGTAAGACTAAGAAAGGTATAAAAAAATCGTTTGGTTGGTTAGAAAGTTTCTTTGGACCAATCGGTAGTCTTTTAATGAAGGTTGCCACTCTGGGCATTATTACAGAGACTTTAAAATATCTGTCAGATCCTGACAAGAAACAACAGATTGTAACTTTTTTAGAGAAAACAAAATTTGTTTTTGAAAAGTTATATGGATTTGCTAAAGGTCTAACTACAACTTTCTTAGACGGATTCTCAGCATTGATGGATCCTAATTCAGACTTTGGTACTCGTCTGAAGGGTCTTGGAAAGGTGATGCTTGGCATCACAGCACTGAAGTATTTGATGAATCCATTCAGTTTAATTACTGATATTCTTGGTATCATCGATCTTCTAAGTCTTGGTGGAGGGACAAAGCAACCAAAGAACCAACCAAAGTCGAAGACACAAAAGAAACCTCCTGGAGTAGATCCTAAAACTAAGAAACCACCAGGTAGCACTACTACAACACCAAAACCGCAAGTAAGACCCCAGACTACGTTTACTGGGATTGAAGATAGTGCTTTAAATTCACCACAAAGAAGAATAGGTGACAATATTTCTAAACAGCATGGTAATGCTGCTAGAAATGTATATAACCAAAGATATAATCAATTAATCTCTGAAGGTGTTTCTCCATCTCAAGCAGCAGCGCGTGCTAAAGCAGATGTAGCAAAGAGAATTAGTAAAGGGCAGATTAAATCTGCACCTAAACTGGGTAGTCTATCTACCAGAAGTAATAGGATTACTGCGACTTTATTAGGTGAAAGCAACGAACAGGCAGCAAAATTAGCAGGATCTTCCATCTTCAAGAAGGGAATTGATAAAGCAACACAACGCTTCTTCCTGAAGATTCTTGGCATGGGTGGTGTCAAGGCTCTGAAGAAAGTTTTTAACAGAATTCCTGTCATTGGTCCTCTGATTACATTTGCTCTGAACTGGGCAGCGGGTGAATCGATTGCCAAGTCTTCTGCCATGGCAGTTGGTGCAGGTATTGGTGAACTGCTTGGAACTTGGGCAGGTGGTGCTATTGGTGCTATTGGTGGTCCAGCAGCACCTCTCACAGTTCCTATCGGTGCCTTTATTGGAGGTATGCTCGGTAGTCTTGGTGGTGAAGCACTTGGTGGATGGTTGTTTAGCACTATCACTGGAGAAGGTGGTGGATCAGGTGGTCTTGGTGCTGTAGGCGAATCCCTGATGGGAGCAGTCAAGACTTTATTTACTGGTGAGTTCTGGACACAAATTGGTCAAGGTATAGCAGAATTCTTTGGTAATGTAGTCAAGGGAATTGGCGGTCTGTGGAACATGTTAGGTTCCATGGCAGAATTCCTAGGTGTCAAAAATTTCTTTGATGCCCTTTGGGAGGAACTCGGCACCATTGCTGGTTCGATGTTCAAGGTGATGAAATATCTCGCCAATCCACTTAACTGGTGGAAAATTGGTGGCGAGTTATTCAAAATAACAAAACAACTTACCAAACTATTTGTATTCCCTGGTCCTATAGGTTTTATTTGGGAGAATGCTATTCAACCATTCTTCGCGAATGTTGGAAAACTTTGGGCACAAAGAGATAGATTCTTTGATTTCTTAATGCAACCAGGAACGTTCCAACAAACGTTTGGTGCAAAATATGATCCAAGTCAGACTTCTCCTCAGCAAAAAGGATCTCAAGATAGACAAGCTCATGCTAGCGGAGGACTTGTACAACCTCAACAATTATTCATTGGTGGTATTGTCAAAGGTATCAAGAAAGCGGTAAGTGGTGTAGGTAAAGCAGTTGGTAGTATTGTAAGTAACCCTATTGTTCAGACTGCTGCGTCGTTTATTCCTGGTGCTGGACCTATCATAGCAGGTGTTAATGCAGTTGCTGGTCTTGCCAGTGGTAATCCCATGGGTGCCATCACTCAAGGTCTCAGCATGATTCCTGGAGTAAGTGGAATCATGAGTCAAGTTGGCAATTTCATGGATTCGCCACTTGGAGGAATTGCATCAAACCTGATGGGAGGAAACTTTGCTGGTGCTATCACTGGTGGATTAAACATGATCAACCCAGCATTAGGTGCCATTGGAGGTAATCTGATGAGTGGCAACTTTATGGGTGCTCTCAGCGGTGGATTGAACATGATCAATCCTAATCTTGGTGGTATTGCACAGCAATTAGCAGGTGGTAACTTTGGTGGTGCTATTCAGAATGCATTCAACTCTTTTGATATTGGTTCTAAACTTGGAAGTTTTGGTGGAACTGTATCTGCATTTGTGAATAGTGGATTCGATGCAATGACTGGTATGCAAGCAATGGCAGATCAGTTTGGTGCTGGTGGTATCTTCCGAGGTATTACTAATGCTATAGGTGGAGATTATTCATCTGCAATTAGTGAGATTGGTTCCGATCTCGGTATCGATCCTAAGGTTTTGGGTGTAGCAAGTTCTGCTACAAAAGAAATGATGAAACCTGGTGGTTTATCTGCTGAATATGTAATGAACACCGCCATAGACATTGTTCCTATTCCAGTTGTTCTTGAGAAAATTGTTCCTATTCCTCAAGCAGTGCCCATAAATAACGTTAGAACTATTGTTCAACATGCTGCCTCAGGGAGATAATTGATGGCAACCATTTCAAAAACTAGCAAGATTAATTTCTATAAGTTTGTTAATGTTGAAAAAGTATCTGTTGATGCTAATGACACAAAGAACGAACCTAAAAGAAGAGCAAAGTTAGTAAAATCTATTAACAACAATACTCAAGCAGTGAATAATCTGGGTGCTACCCTGAATTCAATTGCTGGAATGGTTGCTGGTTTGAAGTCTGCCATGATTGGTAGATTGGAATTGCAAGAGAAGCAAAAGAAAAAGTTTGACGCTGAATATACAGAACCGAAAAAAGATAGGAAACTGGTTAGTTTTGTAGGACAACTTGTAACTGGCACAGGTAGTTTCTTTGAAGCTATCATGAAGATGTTTGGGGGTTTGTTCAAATTATTTGTTGTTGTACCTGCACTCAAATGGTTAGCTGACCCGAAAAATAAACAGAAAGTTATTGGTATTTTAGAAGGTATTGCTAAGGTAGTCAAGTTTATTTTTGACTGGGCAAAATTTGGTGTCGTTAATACTATTGAAGGATTATATAAACTTTTATCTGATGATACTAGTTGGTGGGAAAAACTAAAAGGTTTTGGACAAGCATTTGTTGGATTAGGTGCATTGTTCCTTGGATTGCGTTGGTTGAGCAATCCTTTAAAAATTATTACGGATTTTGGTGCCGTCCTCAAATTGTTTTATAATGGCCTTGTGAGAGGCAAAGCAAGCCTTATAAAAAGAGCTTTGAGGTTTGGACTTAATCCAAAGACTCTATTAGCTGCTGGCGTCATCACTGCGGGTGTCATGACGTACCTATCAAACCAAGATGGTTCTGCACAGGATGAAGAAGCAGCAGCTCAAGGCAAATCTCGTCAGCAGGAAATGTCTGAGGAGAAAAGTGGTGGTGGATTTAATGTCTCCGAACCTTTCAATGTTTTCTCTAGAGGTGGTAAAGTCCCCTCATTAAAAGGTTTCTCTCAGGGAGGATGGATCAATGGACCACAATCAGGATATCCCGTATCATTGGATGGAGGGAGATCAACCGCGTTTATCGGACATGGCTCTGAGTACGTCGCTAGAAAGAGCGATGGGGGAGCTTTCGTCGTTCCTTTTAATACTCCTGGAACAAAAACGCAACCCCACCTAACAGATAAACGACTGGGTGAAGCAAAAAGTTTAGGATATAAAGTTCCTGGATTTGCACAGGGTGGTAATTTAGATAAACAGATTTATTTCCACTGGACTGCTGGTGGATATAATTGGAAGAATGGTCCATATCACACAACTATTCAAGGTGATGGTAGTGCATATAGACACAAGGGTTATGATGAACATACTAACCATACTTACTATAGAAATCGTGGTAATGTAGGTATCGCCATGGCAGGTATGAAGGGATGGGATTGGGACAACTATGGTCCTAAAAACATTCAACTTCAAAATATGGCAAAGGAAGCATCTAACGTTGCTCTAGACTGGGGATGGGAACCAAGACATATTAATATTAAGCGTGTAATGAATCACGCTGAAGCAGCATCAAATAAAGATGGTAGATCACCTCATGATAATTATGGTCCTACTTGGTGGGGTGGTACTGGCGAGCGTTCTGACTTACATAAACTATCTAAGAATGAAGCAAATGGCAGTGGTGGTGATAAACTTCGTGCCATGGTTAAAAAATATTTGGCAAAAGGTGAGAGGTATAATATTCCTAGTGCTGGTGGACCTGCTACTGACAATACTGGATCTGGTTCAAGGAGACAGGGTGGAGAAATTTCTGGTTCCAAAGAATTTGAATACTTACAAAAACTTGTTTTAGCAGAAGCAGGTGGAGAAGGTTTAATTGGACAGGCATTGGTTGCTAGATCAGTTCTTAATAGAGCAGGATTAATTCAGGGCAGTGTAGTTAATCCTGGAATGTTTAACGCAAAGTCTGGTAGTATTACTGACGTTATCAATGCTCCTGGTCAGTATCAACCAGTACCAGCATCTATTAATGGTAATGGTAATGGAAGTATCAATAAACCAAGATCTAAAGGAGAGATGGACGCTGCAGCAACAGCGATTAAAATGGCACAAAATCCTGCAGGTCTTAGGGGTAGTCTTGAGGCACGGGGATTAGGACCAGATCAGATCAATTATTTGTTAGCAGCAACTGGATTTAGAACTGGTTCTGCAAAAAAAGATTCTTCTCAGGATGTCAACGTTGTTCAATTTGGTAATCATTTCTTCAATACTGCTGGTAATAAAACTCTACAAACACCAGTAAGTGAGATTGGTCCTGATGGTGGTACTAGTGGTCATAGAGGTTTAGATTCTCCTGTAGGAGAAGCAGCTGAAGAATCAAGTAAACCAAAATTTAAAATTAATTTAGGTCTCGGACCTGGATCTGATTCTAGATCTGGTATGGTAAGAAGGGGTGCTAGTTATTCACATTCAGTAGATGCCCTCATTAGACAGGCTCAACAGGCAGATACTAATCAACGATTAGCAGCACTACGAGGCGCAGTTCCTGGTGGTCCTACTGGTAATATGTCTAATGTAGGACCTGGACAACGACCAGGTGCTAGTGATGTACAAAGACAGAGAGAATTGGCAAAATTAACTGAAGATAGAAATGCTGCCAAGGAAGGCATAAGTCAAAGAACTAGGGAGATGATTCAAGCTGTTATGGATCAAGTTGGAAGACAAAATGGTATGAATAGACAGCAGATTGGTGCTGCTCAGCAAGTGATTACACAACTAATGTCACAAGCGAGTGGACAACAGGAACAACATATTATGACTAATAGTATGAGTGGTCGGGGAACCAGTCGTGTCAACGGAGTACAACAAACATCTGCAAAGGCGTTGAATTCCAACCTAAATCCAATTAAAGGTCTGATCAAATGAGTATTAAAAGAGAACAGGTTGGTGAAATTGATTTCACCCTGTTAGTTTATAGAAATGGTCAAAAACTTCAGAACTCTGAAGGTAGTTATGACCTGAAAGAATTTGTCAGAGGATTTGAGATCTTTGAAAGTATTGAAAATGCCACTATAGAGGCATCATTTATCTTTGAAGATGCTGCTGGTCTGATTGGTGCTTTGACTGGATCTGAGCAGTTTGCTCTCAATATTGTTGGTACGATCGTCGATAAGAGTTATAATTTTAGAAGTTATGAAATTGAATCTAGAACAAGAACTAATCAAGGTTCTGATGTATTCATAGTCAATTGTGCTTCTGATGAGTTTGTTCGTAATGAGGTTACAAATGTATTTGGAAACTCTGAAGTTATCTTTAAGAATGGAACCGAAGCATCTCAAATTGTAAAACAATTAGTTAAAAATCAAAAATATCTTTCTAGTGGTAAAAAAGTATACTTGGAAGAGACTTTGAACGATCATCATTTTGTTGCTCCAAACTGGAGACCCTTTGATGCAATTTATTGGATTGCACAAAGAACTATCAGAAAGAGTCAATCAGGTGGTGGATTTCAAAATGGTTTTGCTTTTTTTGAAAATGGACTTGGGTTTAATTTTAAGTCTATTGACAAAATGATTGAGGATATTAACGATCAATCTCCTACAGAAAAGACAAATACAAATACTGGAAAACCAAGATTGTATAGTTATTCATATAGTCCTAAGCGTGGCGATGATGGTACTATGGACTCATACAAAATCAATGCCTTAACCTTTCCAAGCGAAAGAAACTTTTTGGAAGGTTTGAGGCATGGTGCATGGTCTGGATTTAGTATTGGATTTGATCCTAATACTGTACCTAACTCTAAGATGGGAACCAGTACAGATATGTCCGTTGATGCATATCGATATTCCCTGAAAGAGTTGTGGTCAAACATGTCTCACTTAGGTAAGAACTCTACAAATCCATTTGAAAAAGCAGATGATAATGTTAAAAATCTAGTTGATTATCCAAAGAGGGTTAGATATACTATTCTACCTAATCAGATTTTCGACCCTAAGTTTCAACAGAATGCAGACACTAACTATGAAGCATTGGTGGAACTTCAAGCATATCAGTGGATGAGATTTGAATCGTTGAAGACTATCAAACTTAAAATTAAAATTCCTGGTAATTTAGATCTATATGCAGGTCATGGAATCAACATAGTTATACCTGCAACCACTAGAAGTGGTGGTAAAACTCAGATAGATAAGAAATATAGTGGAAGATATATGATTGCTTCCTTGACACATAGTTCTACGGGGACTATCCTAGAGACGGAACTATTCCTGGTTAAGGATTCAGTTCTGAAATAAATAGTAACGTATCAGTAGTATACAAATATGGAATCCATCGAACAACATATCGAGAAGGATAAGGAAATTCTCGATAATCCAAACACAAATCCTCAAATGCGTCGTCACATTGAAAGCGAACTGCATGATCTTGAGGAATACAAAGAGCACCATAAAAAGGAAATCGAAGCGGGTGACCATCATGACCCTACATACCTTGAGCTCTATTGCGACCAATTCCCATCGGAACCTGAATGCCTAGTGTATGACGATTGATGATTTTTTATTAGGACACTGGACAAACAAATATCAAGCACAATCTTCTCCACATTGTTATGCTCAAGTAGAAACAATATGGGAGAAGATTGATGGTGGGTATCATTCAAAAAACTTTTATAGAAAGGATGGTCCCAGCAATCCATATCGAGAAAGATATCACAAACTCGTAGTCATCTCAGAAACTGAAGTTGTCTTTGAAAATTACGATCTAGACTGGACACGATCGGAAAATTGTGATATGATGTTCTCATTCGATGGCACTGCATGGCACGGACGTTTAGTCGGTGATAAATGCACTGGTGTTAAAGGATATCGTGTTGAATCTATGATGTCTCTCTATGGTACTAAATTACATAGTAGAGATAGAGGATTTAATACAAATGGAGAAATGGTGTGGGGATCTCACAATCCTTACAAATTTATCCGAACGGGAGATTAGCTCAGCGGTAGAGCACCTCGTTTACACCGAGATTGT
>CEON01119641.1_pt1 | contig 12006 bp, 12 predicted proteins | sample 530291 | NCBI WGS metagenome assembly CEON01 (sample SAMEA2619888, study PRJEB7988) | marine metagenome | biome: marine biome (ENVO:00000447); feature: surface water layer (ENVO:00002042); material: "saline water (ENVO:00002010), including plankton (ENVO:xxxxxxxx)" | depth 5 m
TCTGGAGACCAGCCGAGCTCTTCCCTTACAGGGTTCGAATCTCCGTACAAGATATCAACCTCGCATGGACGGTAGAATTTTTCACTTATAACAACGAGTGGGTCTTTGTCAAGGGAGCAAACATATTTCTCGTCTACCCCTTCTCCTTCCCAATGTCCTTCAATTCCAGCCACCTGAAAAGCTGTTTCAACGAATTCTTTTATTGTGTGAGTTTCATTACTAGAAAGAATGTACTCTTTAGGAGTGTCTTGGTTTAGCATTTTCCACACGCCATCTATAAAGTCTTCAGAGTCCGACCAATCCCGCTTAGAATAAATATTGCCAAGCGGGATCGGATCAAACTCCTTCCCTCGGTCCATTGCTCGTAATATACGGGCAACTCCCTTGGTAATTTTGCGGGTGACAAACTCTTCACCCCTACGGATGCCTTCATGGTTATACAAAATTCCATGAACTGCAAAAATTCCATAAGACTCTCTGTAAACCTTGACTATGTACCTAGAGGCTACTTTTGATACTCCATAAGGGCTGCGAGGTTTAGGTGGGTGATTTTTATCTTGTGGGCTATAGTCTACGTCGCCCATTTCTTCTGAACTTCCCGCACTATAAAATCTGCATTTTGGCTGGTATCTTCTAATCGCTTCCAAACACCTTATTGTGCCGGTAGTGTTAGTATCAATTACATGCTCTGGCATATCCCAGCTACAACCAACAAAAGAGTTAGCCGCGAAGTTTATAAAGTAATCAGGCTGAACCTCTTGCACTAATTTAGAAATCGAAAAACTGTCAGTCAAGTCCCCGTAAACTAGCTGAAACCTTTCGTTGTCAACGAACCCCTTACAGTTTTCTAAGTTGATATTGGAAGAACGCCGAACCATACCGAAAATTAAATAGTCAGTATTTTCCAGTAGATAATCTACCATGTTAGAGCCGTCCTGCCCTGTGATTCCTGTTACTAATACTCTCTTAGACATTGTTCTTGTACCAATTATAAGTGAGGTCGAGTCCCTCTTCTAAAGAATATTTGTGAGTCCAGCCCAGCTTATTTATTCTTGAATTGTCTCCGACGCGCCTCAAAACTCCATCGGGTTTATCGGTTTGAAAAGTGATTTCTCCTTCGTACCCAACAACTTTGGCTATTTTTTTTGCTAAGTTTTCTATAGACCATTCTTCACCTGTCCCGACATTCAAATGAGTTGCCCCGTTTTCGTAAACATCTGCAGCCGTAATATTTTCAATTGCAAAGGCGCAAGCGCTAGCTAAATCATCCACATACTGAAACTCTCTTTTAGCTTTACCTGTTCCCCATACCTCAACTGATGAAGCATTATTTATTTTAGCCTCATGAAACCTTCTTAGTAAAGCTGGCAAAACGTGAGAGTTTTCGGGGTGAAAGTTGTCGTAAGGGCCATACTGATTGGTTGGCATTAAAGAAAAGAAATCGCAATCGTATTGCCTGTAATAGCTCTGACACATCTTTATGCCAGCTATCTTTGCAACAGCATAGGGCTCGTTAGTGGGTTCAAGGGGCGAGGTTAGGAGGTACTCTTCTTTTATTGGTTGTTCAGCGAACTTCGGGTAAATACATATACTTCCTAAAAAAATTAACTTTTTAACTTTGTTCTCAAAACAGCTATGGATTATATTATTTTGAATCTGAAGATTTTGATAAATGAAATCTGCAGGGTAAACATTATTTGCGTGAATGCCTCCAACTTTTGCCGCTGCATCTATAACTACGTCTGGCTTATTTGCTTCAAAGAAATATCCAACAGCTCGCTGATCTAAAAGATCTAGACTGTGCCGGTTGGCATAAATTATTTCGACATCTTCATTTGAAAGCCTTCTTTTTATAGCTGACCCTACAAGGCCGTTATGACCTGCGATAAATATTTTCATTTTTTAAGTACTTCTTTTAAATAACCCTTTAACCATTCAGTGACATTTCCGGTTGGCGTCCACCCCAGAACTTCTTTTGCCTTAGAATTATCGGCTAGCGTTTGTTTCGGCTCCAATCTAGCCGGTAGGTAGTCGCAAGGAAGGTTAAAAACATCTGCAATTTCTTGGACGCTTCTGTTATCGCCATTACCTATATTAAAAGCTTCTCCAGAGAGCTTTTTAGAGCACTTTGAAGCTAAGATGTTTGCGTTTACGACATCGCCAACATAAGTAAAATCCCTACGCTGCTGACCGTCCCCATATATAGTTAAATTTTTACCCTCTAAAGCCTGTTGGATAAAAATACCCATAACGAGACAATAGGCTCCTTTTGTAGGGGCTCCTTCTCCGTAAACGTTAAAATACCTTAAGCAAACGGTGTCCATGTCGTGAATTCTAGAATAAAGCTGACAATACTGCTCTCCGATTAGCTTCTGTAGTCCATAAGGACTTAGGGGGTTTGGCTGTAAGGTTTCCGGTGTCGGGAAAGTTTCTGTGTCCCCGTAAAGAGAGGAAGATGAAGTAAAAACAAACCTTCTAACCTTGGCCTTTCGCGCATACTCCAGCATGTTTAATGTTCCCTCAACATTAGTTGCGTTATACAGTATTGGATTTTCAATTGAAGGTTGAACTCTAGCTCTAGCAGCCAAATGGAATACAGTATCAGCGCCTTCGAAAGCTGAGGTTAGTTTATCATGTAGCCCAGTTTGGCATTTTATGTAGGATATATCTCCGGAAATAGTTTTTACAGACTGTTTGAGAGCATTTTCGTTTAAAAGCTCTCCTCCCGAGGAGGAATGATTATCTATTACAACCACCTCGTCGCCCTGTTCTACAAGTTTTTTAACTAAATGAGAACCAATAAAACCCGCTCCGCCTGTAACTATATGTTTCATAAAAAATTAACGTAAAATATTATACAAACAGGAATAGTAATTTTCAACCTTCGGTTCAAAAAAAGTGACATCTATCCCGTCAAAAAAAGACATATCAAGATAGTCCTTTCCAGATGGACCGCTAATGTAAGAAGTTCCTCCGAGCTCTTTTACAATACCTGCAAGGAGCTCTGACTTATTACCCTCGCAGTCAACTTCACTTGCATGAATAATTGGGGTGCGGATATTGAGCTCTCCCATAGCCCAAATTATCCCCCTCATGTTTATACTTAGCAATCTATCCGAATCGTAAAAATAAGACGCATCAAATTTAAAATTTTCAGCAATTTTTCTTTGCAGTTTACCTCTCCAGTTTGGGTCTTCGGATACTTTGACATCTTTAATTTTTTTGGAGGTCGCTTTTTTCTCTACAGGTACGGTAATCCATTCATCATCCCCGTTTAAATTTTTTATTTTATTTCTGTTCTGGAAATAGTTTTTTCTAAATTTAACATTATCTAAAATTACTAGCAAATCTGCTGCGCTAACCTTTTGAAAAAAACCCATATAGGGTAAATGCTCTGGTTGATGTATGGTTATTCTCATTTAATCTAGCATTTTTAATACTCTATAGACTTCAAAATGGTCTGATTCAGGCTTTGCAAAGCTTTCTAAAAAATAGGTTTTCCCTATATTGTAATGGTCGTCATTATTCATATAGTAACCTAATTTAGTATAGGACTCCTCGTTATCTATATTATACTTATCAAAACACCTCTTTTTTAAATTAAATACATCTTTAGGTAAACTTATCCAATAATTCGCTTTGAAGTTTTTGGAGCTCGGAGAATATATAGTGGTAAAATTGTTAGCATACTTATACAAACCTTTCGCAATCATATTGCAGGCTATGTGATCTGTATGGCAATCTTCGCAATCGTGAGTTACTATATCAAAAGATTGGTTAAAGGCTATCTCTTTGTAGAAATCGTCTTTTAAATTATCAAACTCACTCATAAGTCTTCTCTGTTGGTAGTTTAGATTTACGTACTGAATATTTGGTAAATTAAAAAACTCCCTTATGTCATTAAGATTGTTGTACCAAATGTCTCTTTTGAGTTCCCAGTTCGTTGGAATTACAATCTTTATCTCATCGTATTTTTTGTGATTTTTAAATAGATACCCTATGCAAGAAATCTCAAAGTCATCTAAATGAGCTATAAAAAAATAAAGAGTTTTCATCGTTTTAGAAGTCTTAATAAGAAATGTTTTAATTTTTGATTTTGGTAAGTGAAATTAAATTCAGTGCTTACAAAACTTTTTAACCTTTTTCCTGACTCCTGTCTTAAGTCTGGATTTTTTATCAAAGTTTCTAATCTGTATTTCCATCCAGCTTTTGAATGAGCGACAAAACCGTTTTTATTATCAAGACATTGTAAAGCTGAAGGGTAGAAGTCAGCAATAACAGGTATTCCCATGAGACCGAATACTACTATTCTTCCGGGGTTGGAAGGCATCTTAAACCTCAAAGAATAGTCGTCCTTGCTGTAATTGAAACTAGATGCTGTTGAGTTTTTATCTTTATCAGAGTCGTTGTGAATTAAATTGTTCGGTACAATTCCTATGTCAGACAAGGACAAAAAATTATTATACCCACCTAGGGACCATCTTTGAAATTCCACTTCAACGTTCTTAGGGTACCAAGAATCACTAGGTTGTGGATTTGCTCCGTTTCTCATAACGAGCAACTTTAGTTTGTATTTTTCACCTAACTCTTCAAGGGCTGGGGTAACATTCTGACTCATACAGTCTAAGTGGATACCGTTGCCGTGATATCCTATTCTAACATACTCGTCGTCGATTTGCCTTTTATCGACGGGGTCAAAAGATGGGTACTCTACATATCGAAAAATTGGTAAATTTGCACACCTCCAGTAATCTTCCATCTCTATACTGTCTACAATTATGAAATCGCAAAACCGAGTGCTTGGAAAAACTTTATAGTTCCTAGGGTCTATAATACCTATTTTGAGGTGGGGGTGAGATTTTTTTACCGACTCTATCTTTTCATGATCATAAGTCATAAAAAGAGCTACTTGATAGTTGGCGTACTGCTCGTCAAAAAAGGTTACATCCTTATAATGCTTAAAAGCATTAATGTAAAAATCAGAACATGGAGCTCCCGGATCACATGTGTTAAATGTTATTTTCATTTATCACTTTAAGTAAAGCTTTTGAATAGCTGTCTGTGAAAGAATTTTGACTAAAACTAAAAGATTTATCTAGAGTTTTTGAGACTAAGTTTAAGTAGCGCTCATCGTCTAGGTTTTTTGCCTCATTGGTTTTAGATTGGATTTCTTCTATTAAATCTCCATCTTCTGAGAGAGTTAGGTCTCTTGTATTTATACCTGTCCAAGGATTTATAATTGGGACTAGCCCGGCTTTCATTGCGGTTGCAACTGAAGTGCAGCAGCCCTCAGCAGCAGAATGAAAAACTACATAAGAACACTTGGAGGCAATATCGTTAAATACTCCTCCTCCCGGATTAACGAAGCCGTGGTATTTAATATTGGGCGAATCTTCAATTTTTCTTGCGTAATATTTAAAAAAAGATGTCTCGTTAGAGGGTCCGCAAATATGGAGATTTTTAGATTTATCTTTAAGAAAAGCTTCTAAGACTAAATCCACCCCTTTACATATAAAACCGTTACCGGCAAAACATAGAAACGAATTCCTTTCTCGAGTTTTAATCCAGCTATCGCTATAACTAACATCAGGAGACACTGAAGGGAAAAAATTTAAAATAGGTTTATTGTATTTAGAGTAACTCTTATAGCTATTATTGTTTACTTCCCCAATGTTGAAAATATAGTCAGCTTTGTTTATAATTTCTTTAAATTTATCCCCAACTACATCGAAAACTGTTCTCATCGGAGGAGCCTTGACCCCTGTTCTCTCAAAGAACATTTCATACCTTTTGAGGGTGAGTTGATTGGATATATCTGGCTGCGGACCCAGTGACATTAAAACGGAAATTTTAGCTTTAGATGCTTCCGCATGCCTTACAAAATTTTTTCCAGTGTTCCCAACCCCTAAACCTAAAAAAATATCAAACTTTTCAGAAGGTTGCCAAGATGAATTGTTTCTGTCTATTAAATCAACAGAATAACCGTGCTTGTTGAGTATTTCAACAGACTTGTAAATTTCCCAATTATTAGTGTGGGAATAAGATATATTCCTAGAGCAAAAGGGCTCAGTCTTATAGTAAAGCGCAGCTTTTTTACTAGTGGGGTAATTGTTTGTTATATTTTTAATTAAATTCATTTACTGAACACTAAAAGATACCTATCTTTGTCCGCTTTTCCTAGGTTAGAGCTAAGCTTGAAGCCGGGGAAAATTTGTTCATAAAACTCAATAAGCTCTTCTACAGAGTTAAAAATCCAATTTGTAGTTTGGTACCAGCCGTTTTCTGAAGGCTGTTTACCGTTCTCAATTAACCTGCTTTCTATGATAATACGCTTGCATTTAGAAGCAATTTTTTCAGCATTTAGTTTTGGGTTTTTGGTATGGTGGAGTACGGAAAAGAGCATTACCGTATCGTAGTTATCTAAGTTCTCTTCTTTGTCCAGATCCATGCAAAAGAACTTAACATTTTTTGCTTTATGGATGTTGGAAACCATTTTGGCAGCGATAGGAATGTATTTATCGTTATCAACTCCTGTAACGGAACATCCTAGGGAATCTAAGTACAAACAGAGTAGGCCTGAATTGCAGCCAATATCCAAGACTTTCTCACCTTTTTCAAAATTTATTTGATCAAGTAATTTGCTTCTTTCATTTATTTCTCTAACCCCCTTAGCGTATACGTATTTATTTTCTATCGTATGGTATATCCCTCCATTAGCATTCGTAGTGCATTGGGTTTTGTAGATAGTAGTCTCTGCTAAATTAAAAGCTCCCGATTCGTTAAATAATAATTTTAAATAATCTTTAGTGAACGCTTTAAAATGCCTCAACCAATCACCTACAGAATACTTTTCCTTATCGTAGTCGTCACAAAAATCTAAAAACGGTAAAATTTTTGAATTTTCCCCCTCGTCAGAAAGCATAATTGATTGGTCGTAGTCTACAAAAATACAAATATTTTTATCTTTGTTGAACCTTATATTTTCTGGTTTTATATCACCGTGATAAACGCTAAGGCTTTTTTGCTCTATTAACGAAAATACTACGTCTGCTAAAGTATAATCTGCATTATTTGGTATATATTCTTGACAAATACAATTAAAATAAGATTCTGGTAAACTCTCTATATGGTTTTTATCCTCATCTGTCTCAAGTCGTGAAATAATTTCTTCTTTAGCTACTGAAAAAAAACTATACGCAGTTGGGGCGCTTTGACAGCCGAGGGAGTTCAGATGACAGAGTATGTCGTACTCGCCCTTTAGGTCGTAGTTTTTATTTTCATTTTTTACAACTTGAATTTTATAGAAGATGTTGTTTACTAAATCTTCTCCTATAACAGTTTCTTTTCGGGAGTTGAACTGTCTAAGCTTTAGGTCCGGCGGTAAGTTTTTTATATCCCTTTTTTCCATGTAATGTTTATCTCTTTGTTGTTGTTGGGGTTCTTTAGAACTCTAATGATTGTGAGTCCATAGCCAAAAGGAAGTGTTAGAATTTCATTTTCGTATGATTTGACTAGCTCGCTATCGTTTACGCCCTTCATCATTTCTTCACCTAATCCGTAATGAGTAGTGTCGTGAATTAGAACAAGGCCTCCGCTTTTCACGAATGGAGCGACATTGTTTAGATCTAAAGTTACATCTGCTGCTGTATGGGAACCGTCATGCAGTACCACATCGTAACATTCTTCATGGTTAAGTTTCGGGAAAATATCTAAGGAGTTACCTTGGTGAAAAGTCCAATATTTTTCAGCCCTTTTAAGCTCCAAAGTAGGAACGTCGTTTCTTTCGGCCAGAGATCTTAGGTCAACGCTTGTTAGCTTTCCTCCAGTTAGACCTAGGGCTTTCGTTAAAGCCATGGTTGAGAACCCGCAACCAAATTCAAAAACATTTTTCGCTTCCATACCTAAGGTTATGGAGTACAGCTCTAGGTAATGTCTACAAAGGCCCGTGTCGCTTGAGTGGTGTTTAGCCACTAATTGATCCAACAAAGGTATGTTATTTATTTTCATTATAGTAAATCTTCGTATTTTTTAGCAACGTATGAGATATCTAGATCAGGCCTGTCAAAGAGTGTTGGTTTTTCTATAACTTCTAAAACGCCGTCAACAATTATTTTTGTATCTACTTTTGGTGGATTATAAAGAGAAACTTTAGTTCCTATTTGATAATCTTCTTCTAACTGGATAACTACTCCGTCATCTTTAACTAGCTCCTTGGTACCACCGTTATGGGAGCATAAAACTGGGGCTCCGCAAGACAGAGCTTCTACGACAGTATTTGGGCACCAATCCAACCAAGCCAAATGGATCATAGCGTCAGCCATTGTATAGATCGAGGCTGTATCGTTAGGGTTTAACAAAGGTGTTAATAAAACATTCTCAGGTATCAAAGACTTGTCTTTTACGTACTCAAAACCTCCTAAAGCTATCAATAATACATTTTTAAGTTTGGGGTCTTTGAACGCCTCTATTGTTTCCTCTAACCTTTTGTGTCTACGCCAAGAAGCTGAAGCGACACATATTTTTTCATATTTAGAAAAAACTGGATTTTCGTACTTTATGGGCTTAGCGTTTGAAAAAAAGTCTTGTTGATCTATGCCGTTAGCAATAACAGTAAAAGGTTTATCTTTATAAAAAGCCTGATACATCTGTTTTGAGAACTCAGACTGGTAAACTATATAATCTGCTTCATCGAAGCTCTTAAAAATACCAGCATTCATTTGGTCGTTGTTAGGGTTCTCGGAATCAAAATAAAGACCGTCTAACCTAAGCATGTTGAAAGGACATCCCGGTATTCTTTCTCCTTGTATAATGGAAATGTTTCTTTCAGGAACTTCCCCCGACACATAAGGGTCTACAAATTTATGGCCGTTTTTTTCAAACTGTTTTTTTAGACGTCCCCCAAAAATACCGGGACCACCAGTTGGGCTGTAATTGTTTATATAAAAACTAAAACTCATTCTACAAAACCTCTACTCCTTATAAACTTTTCTAAATTCATCTGATACTGGTGGGCTTCCCCTCCTATTTCTTGATATCCCCTGTACAAGTAACATGGGTTTTGTAAAAAATGCGTAAACTCATTATTTTTATGAGCTACGTGAATAATAGGAAGCATAAAAGTTTGGTCTTCACACCTTTTCATCCAGTCTCCATTTTCATCCTTAAAATTAGCTGGGTTAACTTTTTTGTAGTTAGACAATTTAAAAGTTCTAAAATGACTGCTTACCCAAGGGTGTTTGTAAACGTTTTGAGAGTCATCTAAATTACCAGAACATAAATTAATCCCATATGGCTCCCAAATGTTCGCTGTCCAAACGGCGCCTAAGTTTCCGCTATTATAAACTCTATTAATCCACTGCAGGGCTCGCATTTCACAAAGCTGATCGTCAGCGTCTATAACCCCCACAATTGAATCTATATCTTCAATAGAATCCAAAACACGAATTGTATTGGCTACAGCATAAAGGCGATCACCGTCATTTTCCCAAAGCTTTACTGTTCCGGATGCGTAGTCAACAGGAAAAGGTATGACGCATTGCGGGTCAGCTTCTATCTCTCTGCATAAAGAAATAACCTCATCAGAGGTTTTATCAATGGCTAAATGTAGCCTAAAATTATAATGAGTTTGAACTAGAACACTAGATACTAACCTTTTAATATTGTACAGACAGTCTCCATGGATTCTAGCAACTAACTCAAATCTATAAGTTTTTGATGTAATAACCTAGGCCTTTCTTTTAAATAGTTCTCTATTTCGTCCAAACTGAAGTTCCACCAGCTTTCAGTCGTGTGTTGTGAGTTTTCATTCGTTATGACGTCGAGCCCCATAAGCTTTGCTTCAATGGTTATCCTAGGGCAAGTATCCTCAATGACTGGTAGAAATATCAGTCCTTTATACCCGCTTAATTTATCAAGCATCTCGTCATGGGTGCTTGTTTTAAAAACGTCATAGGATAAATTTTTAGTTATAGCGTAGTTTATTGATTTTTTAACACCTTTAGCTTCAGAATGCCACCCCTGATGTCCATCAATAATTGCATATTTTTCTGATTTAGGTTTGCTTCTATACTCTTTCATTTTTCTAAAAGAGTCTTCAGTGAAACAAGAAGATAAAACTATGGACTGATCGTCTTTTACGCCAATCGCCTGCTGATGGATTTGGCGCTGCATGTCAGACATATAAAAAATAAGAGAGCTTTTGTCTTTTATGCTAGCGTACAGATTTTTAAGAGTAGCTGTCTCTGGGTTAATCAAACAGTCACACTCAGTTTTCCCTAAAATTCGATGTGGAGTAGGTCCTCTAAACTTACAAAATCCATAATCAAAATCTATTTTGACGGAAGTCCGTGTGTTTATAATTTCAATTAAAGATTCATAAGACTCTTTAGTTAAGGCTAGGGTATTTCCTATGATCCAGACTTTAGGATATTTAAATTGTAAATGAGTTTTTGTTAGCTGCGAAGTAGTGATAAATTCACATTCATCTTTAAACGGCTCTGTTATTGCGTTTAAAGTTAAAGAAGTGCCGCCTAATTGAATAGCGGAATCATCTACTACAGTGTATTTTATCATTCAAGTGAGAAGTTAGAATTATCTATTTTTTTACTCCTGTCCATAGGGTGTTTAGCTCCCTTGTTGTTTTTTGAGTAATCTTCAAAATGTTTTTCTTTAACGGGGTCATGCCCCATCTTCTCTACCCTTTTCTCTGAAGCCTCGGCTGACTGATCCCATAAGTCTCCAATAGTTGAGGCTTTTACTTTGTCCCTGAATTCTTTTTGAGAAAAAGGATCAATCTTTGTATCTATTGAGGCATGAGGTATAGTATAGACCCTATTATAAGAAACGCCATCTACTTCATACTCGTGAGCTTCGTGAACGCTCTGGAGTACCGTTATTTGCTCTCCGGTTTCGGGATGTTCGTAAATATACTCAGGCACTTGCTTCTCCTTTTGTTTTTATTATATCTGTGATACTTTGTATCGTCTTATCGTAAGTAAACTTCTGCTGTAGTTTCAGTCCCTCTTCGTTTATTGGTGAGGATTTATATCTTTCAACAGCTTTTTCACATCCATCTATAAACTCATCTTTATCAAAAGTGAATATATTTCCCTGATTAAAAGCTCCACCTTTCTTAAAAAATACTCCATCAGCAGCCTCCTCTTTACCGTTAGGTTCAATCATAACGGCGTTTTCGTTATTAGCCCATTCTTGGTAACCGGGGCCGTTTAATATAACCGCGTGCTTACCTAGAGCGGTAGATTGGAACTCTGGTAATCCCCATCCTTCACCTCCCGACATACCAATAATGATGTTTGAGGAGTTTAAGAAATCGTTATACAGAACGTTTTTCTGCATATTTCCTAAAAAGTTTACATTGAAATAACTTTTCCCGTCAAGAATCTGTGATATCCTATTTCTAAAATCATCCTCTTTCAAGAATGGATTAGTAATTGCGCACTGCAAAACATAGTCTTTATTATTACCATACTTTTTTAACCAAGCCTGTATTACTTCTTTATGGTGTTTCCTTTTTTCTAGTTTTCCAGTCAGGTTAAAAACAATTTTGCCTTCAAGGTACTGCTGGTCTTTTACTTTGAAGTTACTTTTATCAAAACCTAAAGGAACGTAATGGCAATTATCCACACCTACGGACTCAAAGACTCTTTTAGCATGATTGCTACTAACTATTAAATTAGATTGATTTTTAGCTATATTTACTTCGTATGTAGTTGGGTGATCAAGTTCATAAAAAGTAAAAAGAGTCTGCTCTTTTCCGTAAGAAGAAAGGCTTTCGTGATTTAGATGCCAAAGTTTAAAAACAGGAATAGACCTTTTGTAATCTTCAAAAGATTTTTTAATACAAGACTCTATCCATTTGCTAAAGTCTTGATCAGGTTCTTGTGTGCTTAAGTCAACTTGGCCTATTGTAAAAATAAAAGGTTGCACGCCCTTCTGGTAGTATTCACGCAGAAGGGCAGTGCTAACCTGACCAAAGCTTACACCGTT
>CEON01019544.1_pt1 | contig 11993 bp, 23 predicted proteins | sample 530291 | NCBI WGS metagenome assembly CEON01 (sample SAMEA2619888, study PRJEB7988) | marine metagenome | biome: marine biome (ENVO:00000447); feature: surface water layer (ENVO:00002042); material: "saline water (ENVO:00002010), including plankton (ENVO:xxxxxxxx)" | depth 5 m
AAATGCACATAATCCACCCACCTATCTTCTTTGTTCATAATGTAGGTAAGTCTTGCAAGTATCGCTTCGTCATCTATGGTATCAAACTCCATAAGGACACACCTTGACTTCAACCATTGGCTGATTTTGTTAATGTCGTTGCAAGTTAAAATGAACATACAACTCGCATTCTCTATAACTCCCTTTAGAGCCGATTGCGCCGCATTTGTGAGTTGGTCGGCTTCATCGAGGAAAATAATCATGGCTGGATTATTAGTTGCAACTAATGGTATTACATCTTCTTCAACAAACTCTATGCCTCGTTGGTTTTTGGTGGATGCGTTAAACTCGTGAATTGTAAATGCTAACTCTCTCGCTAAGGCTCTTGCAACGCTGGTCTTTCCTGTTCCAGCCTCCGCACTATGGAATAAATAATCCATCTTCGGTTGTCTCTTTAGCCTCGTTACTATTAGGTCTTGCCCGACCACTTCATCAAGCGTTTCCGGTCGGTATTTTTCACACCAAAGATTATTCCAACCGCCCATCAAATACCCCCTTTATTCGCTCTAATGCCTCAATGAAAGTATCATACTCGTTTAACTCGGAAGTATTTATGTGTCTGTCGAAGTGAGTATAATTCAAGTCCTTCTCGCTCTCATGTGCAAGGGCTTCAAGAGTAGCCCCCCGTTCAAATAAGTCATACCTGTCGCTTTCTAAGCGTATGCACACACCCCTATTCTCAACATACCTTTTCTCATTGAAATATCTCACATCATCAATAATTGCAAAATCATACGCCGATTGCTCTATTGCTTTCAGCGTTTTTTTGACCCAATAATCAGCACCATAGAGTTTTCTTTTCAAAGCACCCCATGCTTGCAAAACGGGTCGTAGTTTTTCTTTGTCGCTCGCAAGCATCTCATCCCATGCCGCTTTCGCTTCCGGAGTATCACAAAAAGCCTGTCTCGCCTCTCTCCTAACTTCATCTGCAAAGGAGAATATCTGACTCTTAGGGATATGCTCTCTTAGTCTGTGTGCAAGAGTCGTTTTCCCGCTTCTCATCGAGCCCGATATACCGATAATCCGTGTGTTTTCCATAGGGCTAATGCGGTTCGATTTCCCTATAAACCCCTCCTACAATGGAGGCAGGGTTCTTCTCCATCGGGCATCAATCGTTGCCTTCCACATTGAGAACATCGTTGCGCCTGTGTTCTTTCTGCGCCCGTCATACACGAGACGGGTCTCGTGAGGGGTATGTCTTCTTCGGATTGGATAAGGTCTCTCCTTATATCAAATACCATGTGTTTTGTTTTACTACCGTTCAACTTTTCAACAACCGCATACCCAACACATTCTATTTGCACATTTTTTGCAAGAACGGAAGAAAGGGAATTATCGCTCGGCACTTCTCTTAGGGAGCGTTTATCTGCTAATTCTTTTGCAATTTCAACTCTCGTTAATGCGCCTTTTTCATAGAGAATATCCACGACCATACGGCGTAGCCGTCTATTGTTCGCAGACATTAGTTTTTGCAACTTTATTATGTTATATTATTGGTTTTGAAAGGCCGCCATCCACGCTAAATCCTTCTCGGCCTGTGCTTGCTGGCTTGCCGCTCCCCCTTGATGTCTAACTATAACCCAAAATGGAATAGTAACATACCAACAAACCATCAAAGCAACCCAAAAGCCTACTAACATAAACATAGCCAATACTACATTACCCATTTTTCCACAACCTTATTCTTTCTCATTCCTTTAGGAATCATATCCCTTCCCTTCTCCCTAACTTCGTTTGCAAATGCAACATCGTTTTGCAAAATTGTATTTATGTGCTTATCCGATGAACGCATATCGAGCAATACCTCATCGTCTTTTGCAAGTTTTGCAACAGGTATATTTTGCGTCTCGTTATCTATACCGTAAGCGAACAATGAACGGGTGTAAGTATCCGGTAAGGTTAGGTTGGATGCCGCAAGTAATCTCCAAAAATGAATATTATTCACGCCTCCTTTCAATGCTGAAAGCAAGTAAGGGATGGGTGCAGTTGCAAGTCTTTGGTGGATGAAGAGTCTTTGTGGGTATTTCTTAATACCACTAATCAAACGATAGAGATTGGTCTTCGGTTTGTCTTTCCATGCAACCAATACATCTTCGCTACTTTCAAAACGAGGCTTAGTTTTGCAACAAACGACCATCCTATAAGGTATGTAAGAAGCAAGCATCTCCGCCTCTTCCTTTGTAAGACTGCCCTCAAGAAAATATGTAACTCCTTCTCTAACAGGCGGCTCGGTAATTCTGTTGCCGAGATACACAACTTCGCCCTTCTCATAGACAGAAGGCTCGTTTGTAAATATCACGCATCCCATAACTCATTCCTCCTATACACCTTCACGCCCCTCTCATTCTTAGAAGTTATCTGCCCTTTGTATTCCATCATCGAAAGAAACCTTGAAACAGTATAGACACTAAAGCCGCCTTTGGGTTGGGTGGATTGTTGCAAAGCGAAATCGAGTATATCATTTGCTGAAAACCATTCACTTCTCTTCCAATTCTCAACGGCTTTCTTCACCGCCGCTCTCCGATACTTCTTCGCCATCAGCATACTCCTCCGGAGTTATGGAGAAGGGGTCATAGATATAAACCCATTCCATAAACCTCCTCCATTGAGAAGCAGACAGATTCCACATTTCTCTCACGGCGTTTGCCGATACCCGATAACGCCCCGAATACCATTGATAGCCGTTGGGTGTGAGCAAGCAAACCAAACCGTCATCGAGCATCTTATCAATGAGTTTAGGATATTCTGATTTGGGGATGGGTCTTGCAATTAACTGATTGAAATGCACCCTCCATTTTACGGGCTCACCTGCGCTCATTCAATCACCTCAAACTCAGCATCAATAGTCGAGGGTGCTTTCAACGCCGCAAGCCTCAACTCCATAGTGTTCATCAACTGTGGGTGTTCTTGCAAAACATCAACAACCACACCGAGTATCCCTTGCACCTGTTGGTGAGCAAGCATCAATTGCGAATCAACGCCTATTTCTTTCTTGAGCGTTCCAATCAATTTCAACGACTGATTACCAGCGGCTACTAACTTAGTGGCTTCGGACAACCATTCTCTCGATATGCCGTCTTGCTCTTTCAACTCCTCCCATTCATCCAGCCATTGTTGGATGCGGGAAAAGACATCTTCGGCCATATCCAAAGTCGAGATAGCCTCCGACCTTGCTTCCTCTATCTGTTGAGCCTCCTTAGCATCGTAGGTAATATGTTCCTTCATGTGTTCCTCCACGATACCATCCGGCCAGCCGTGTTTAGATTCAAGGAAGGGAGGGGATTGTGTTCCATTTGCAACTAAAAACTCAAAGTCTTTCCTTTGGGGGTGGTTGCAAAGAGGGCATTCGGGGCTCTCTAAAACCCAACGCAGGGCTTCTAAAACGATGGGGTCTTCCTCGACCTCTATTCGTTGCTCGATAAGCCACTTAGATTTCACAATAACACCTAATATGTATGCTGGTCTGCGTCTATTTCATCCTTGCAAGTAATGCAAATTGTAACTAATGCTTCTGTATCAAAGATACATTCTTCCGGCATAACAACGCTCTCACACACATAACATTCCTGTGTTTTACTAAGACAGTCCTCACAGTAATACGCATTATCAATCAATTCATCTGTCGAAGGGGAGTTGCAAAAATCACAGGGCATAGCGTTTAGTATGTCTTCTATCGCATCAACTATTTCCTCTCGGTTAAAATCGGACAGACCAAAATTACCATCTAAATGCTCTTGAAATAAATCGAGAGCATCCAATACTTGCTCTATTTCATAGACCATGTTTAAGCCTCCTCTCCCTCTTTCTTAACCTTTTGCAAATATTCTTCGTTTATCCCCCACAAACAAACATTACTTCCCTTCTCTTTTATTTGCAAAAAACGAGGGTCTGCCGTCATTAGTCTCGCTATTTGTTGTTTAGTGGGTGGGTTTCTGAACCTTCTTTTCTTGCCTCGTTGTGTCTTTATTTGTATATCAACTTGCATACCATTTATGGGTCTCGCACCATTTTTTCTTATGTGTTGGAAGACAGCATCCATGAATCTCCGGTGCTTAACCACTAATCCTCACCATCCGGCATACCTATACGGCACATGACTCCTCTCCTTCCACGCTTCCCTGCTACTTGAGGCACATATTCCTTATACCAATCCTCACCGATTAGGTTCTCTTCAATCCAGCGTTTAGCCTGTTGGTAATCACCGTTTGTAATAGCCCTGCTGATTTCCTTAACCAACTTAGAACGGGGCATATCCTCGTTCCAATATGTAGTCTTAATCAGCGCAAGGTCAGCATCCATAACATTTCTTCGCATTTGCAAGGATGAAGCAAGTATTCTTGCAAGTCTTTCATCAACACCAACTGTAAGTATTTCACCGCCTTTGTAATCCGGTTGCATCATAGCATAACCAATTGCAAGTCTTCTGAATAGGTCGCTCTCAAAGGAACGAACAGTATCTCTTAACACCCATTCCTCAAACTCTTCGGTGAATTGCACACCGAGAGGGGGAGTTAGTGTTGCTTCCATCATACGGCGAATGAACCACGAGCGCATTTCAATAGCCGCCGCCGCTAAGTCTGCCCTTTGCGCCGGAGTCATTCGTGCCTGTGCGTTCTGTGCCTTTTTGTATTGCAACTCTAAGCCCCTGTTCATCTCAATATCAATGATGAAGAACCTTCGGTCGAGTCCGGAGACCAATTCAAACCGAGCAGGTTGTGTTCCAGCCCATACTGTATAACGAGTATTGTATCTAACCCATCCATTTCTCATTCCCTTCTGAACCCTGCCGGAGTCAAGGGAAGTAAGCATTTGATTTTTCATATCCATACTGTGTTCCTTTCGGGTCGCATCCGTGATTGATGAAAACTCTTCAAATCCTAAAAAGCCACCACACATCTCTCTTGCAAGTGGGCGACCGCCAACATAACCGTCTTCGTTTATACTCCCGAACATACCCGCTTCTGTAACGGACTGTGCGCCCATCATTGTTCTAAAGCCGACACCGTTGAATCCATCGGGATTCCAAAGGAGACCCGTTCCTTCTGCAAGAAATAAATCAATCAACACATTCTTTCCCGAACCCTTAGCCCCACGCATGAGTATGTGTATGCGTGTGTCTGCGAGTCTCGACATTGGCGTGTATATTGGGTCGTTGTCGTGTCTCATCGGACAATCGGGGATAGAGAAGTAGTCATCTATTGGATTCGCTGGGTCGAAATCGCACCGACTGCATTTGTTAATCGTATTGAATATGTGCGCTCCTATACTACACAAAAAGATAGGCACTTTGTCTTGCACATTAACATAATGGTTCTTATCGCAGAAATCTTGCAACTCATCGAATATATCCATTTTTCCACCTACTCATACGCTATGCCTTTGTAGTCGTTCTTTGCCTGTTTTAGTATTTGAGCAACCACGCCTTCGGCCTCTTTAGTTGCGGCCTCCCATTCATCATATAATTCTTTTGCATCATCTAAGTTTATTTTGAGGTTCATAAAGGGTAATAGCCCTACACCATCGGCAAAGGCTGCTTTGATTAGGGGCGTTTCCACGCTTGCGGAGAAGCACATAACCATGCTTCGTAAATCGTATGCCTTGCAAATATACAATCCCGCATAAACGAACATGGGGATAGTTAATTCTTCGGGGATTTCCTCGCTCTCGTAAAGACGGCAAGCGGGCTCGTCAGCGAATGCGTCTTCCTTCCACCTAAAATCAGAATACATATCGGTTGTTGCAAATACGACTTCGGTAATGTTTCTATATCTAATTAAAGTGCTAATCAATGCGTCTCTAACAATCGGATAACCAAACAACCAATGATTAGAGTTTTCGTGGCTGATTTGATGAAGGCCGTTGATAGAAATTAACACCGCATCGGAGTCTTTAGTCTCATAGATATTCACCAAATCATCATCGTTGAATGCCTGTTGCAACGGTTTAACATTGAGTAATTTTGAGAAAACATTTCCGACCTTTCTTCCCTCTTTGGCTACTGTTCCGAATATGATTGCCGGAACAGGACACGGCTCTTGAGGGGAATAGACAATCACCTTAGTTGGTTTGTCCGATGGGGGCTCATACCAAACCATCATACTCTCATTCTTCATTTCCGGCTCTCTCAAGTCTTTCCACCTCCCTCAACATAAGTGCGGGTAATTTGTTTCGTGGGCGTAATGGGTGTGTGAATCCCATCCATCTTTTTGCAACTTCGGTTAAGTCTCGGTTCATAACTACGCCATCCGTATAGGTGTGTATGGGCGAAGCCCTCATCTTCTGTATGAAATCGCTTTTGCTTAGTTGCGTAGCCTTATCTCTCGTGCGCCCGCCTTCCGGCTTCCTCGTTAAGAGTAGTTGGTGTAAATCGGCAACCGCCATAGCACCCTCATTCTCTTCTATTATCTTATAGGCCGCATCCATAAGATACGCCCTCGTTTGGTTTCTATCGCCTCGTGTTCCCATACCACTAAGGCTTTTCTTTATCCCTATAAACCTGCATTACTTCCGGCTCAAATCTATTCTTTCTGAAAGAATACAAAGGCGCAGTAACCTCTTTGGTTAATTCTTTTTATTCACTATGGGATATTTTTCTTAATCCGTTTCCTGTAAATGCCCCATAGGGAATAGAATTATTACAACAAACCGCTTTACTGCGAGCCTGTATTTTTTCCTACGGGGGGCTGAATCAATTGAATATATTGTAAATATTCCAACTCATCCACCTCCTCTTCAAACATATTTAGTTTGAATTGGTGGTCTCCAACCACCTCACACGGCATATCATAGTGTTCTTCGATAAACTCCGCAACGCTTCCTTCCTTTCTTGCAATAACGCCCTTTCGTGGCCTTACTCCGCCTTCGCCCAAAACCAATATCAGCGATTCTTTGGGGCTCTTGAGAATTGCAAAAACGACATTTTCTCCATCAACAAACTTTAGAGAACAGTCCATATCCCCCTTCTTTGTAGGTAACAAAAGGATTCTCCTTCGGTTTGCTTTTGCAAAACCGCTTTCTTCAACATCAAAACAAACATATTCCACCTTACTTTCCTCTATGATGAATTGCAACTCCTCTATGACTGTGAATTGTTGCACATCAAAGGCATAGCCTTTCATCAATGCGTTCAATTCTGTTCTTCTCAAGCCTTGATGCAAGCAATCGAGGAAATCCCAAACCGCATTGTAGCCCTGCAAAACTATTTCGTATCCGCCGACTTGCAAAACAATTTGTGGGCTAAAACGCCTCCTTTTCCTCTCTCCTCTTTGCACTAAACGCCACGCTTGAAAATCTTTGACGATGATGTGTCTTTCCGGTTTTGCAAATAGATGCTTACCGCCTATAAGCACCGGATGCCTCATACCCCATACACGCTTACGCCGACATATTAAGCGTTAGGTGCAGACGACCTACGGGGAATGAAAAACAACACACAATATGTTAAGGAGGAGGATGACCCGCAAGCCTTCTGCAAACTGTGCTGGATTATCTTTCCTTATCAATAGTTGCAAAACACTTCTTGCATCTCGGTCTTAGGTGCGTGTTCGCATCATCCATGAAGTATTCGGGGAATACGGGAGGGTCTTCGTGGTGCGCTTGCACAGGGTATTTGTATCCACAAATTGCAACTGCGCTGAATCCCTCTCTTGCGTGTAAAACGGGTATCTCACCCTTGTAATCCTTGCAAGTATGGGTCGGCATAGAATGTAACTCCGTTGGGGTCTATCGGTGGCTTGATGCCTTCCGGTATGTTTAGCAACTCATCTTCCGCATTCGTATATACTTTGCTATGATACTCGCTAAACTCGCTTTCACGATTACTCCCCAATAGGAAGAGGTAAATGTAATGAGCGGCACTTAGACCGTCTCGCTCATCTTCAATCCTGTCTAACAGTTGTAACCTAATGTTGGGGGCGTATTTCCAGCGGCGCATACAATTCAGAACGAACCACAAACCTATTTGGTTGCAAAAGTGCTGGTGCATAGGATTATTTGCAATATCCAAATGCTCATATCCCTCATTCATTCTCGGTGTTCTGAACCAATCTTTTACCACATACAAATCATCGGTGTCTGCATCAACCACTAAATGCAACCATGTTTCCCCCGTTAGGTAGTGTTTTAGGGCGAATGCGCTATGCTGGTCTCTCATAAACACAAACTTCTTCCATTCGTTCATTCAATCACCCTTTCCTGTCGGCGGCTTCTCATCGAATATGTCTCTATTTGCAAGACTCCAAATCGTAGCCCCATGTATGTTGTTGGGGTCTTTCCTTCCCTTGAACGACCTATGGCGTTGCAAGCGGGCGGATAAGTGCCTTGCGGATTGATTGAGGCGTTTGCCGTTGCGGTAACGGACATTGTTTAGCAACTCGTGTGTAGTGGCCTCGCTTATCATTCCGTCTAAGTATTCGGCGCACCGAATCAACTCCTTATGGCCTTTGTAGCGGAATATGCTATTGCCTGTGCGTTGTCTCCTCGACAATCATTCATCCCCTTCAAACACTTTACAAGCGTCAAGCCCCAGCATTTGCAATACATCTGATAGGGCGCATTCAACCGTGAATATCGTTCCGCTAATCATGTGTATATCACACCCGCCGTTGTTGAGAGCCGTAACTGCGCTCACATCGTCTGCGCGTATTAGGGTGTTGCCGCTATTAGTTGCAAACTCCCCATACACCATTCCTCTTTCTATCACTATTTGTCTTCTCATTTTATCCATTCCTTATTGTTTTCTTTATCCCAATCTGTTAATGCTTTATCGTTAGATAATTCTTGCAAATCGAGTTTCCATTCGCCCCGCATTGAGCGTATGCCGTGTAACATCATGGCGTGGTTGGCGTGTTGGAACGCCTCTTCCATACTCCAATTGTTAGTTTTTGCAAGTAGTTGTATTGCTCGGCCACCTCTTCCTGTTGCTAATGCCCTGCCTAAGTGCATTATCTCGTGGTGGCGGGGGCAAAGTGCAATCAAGCCCCTGTATCGCTGAATCATTTGCAAATCATCATACTCCCACTTCTCATGTGCCTCGACTGCGTGGTTGCGGCCTTGCGAATGCCCCGTATCCCCGCATATCTCACATACATGACCTGCCTTCTCATAGCAAGCCTTGCGTAGCCTATCCCATGTCGCAGGGCGTAGCAGGGTGCGTAGGTTGCTTCCCCAACTATTGCGGGGGATTAACTCAACACTAATCATGTCTTTCATCACCATATCACCTTTGTATCATCGTAGTCGTCATCGTTGTCTATGTCGCCCACCTCATCATCGTGAAGGAAAGGCTCGTGATTTGCAAGTATTTCATCAACTGCTTCATCAACTGTTTGTGCGCCCCCACCTGTCTTGAAGGCGAATCCCGTAGGCTCATCCGCTACTTCAAAATCAAGGCGTAGCAACAAATCAGCCATCCTTATGACTCTCTCATTACCCGCCGTTCTTATTGCATCCATATCCATGCCTACAAAGCCCCGCCCATCTAAGACGAAGCCCTCTATACCGGACATAGCCATGCGTGAGACTGCTTGCCCTACTTCGTTACACATACCGTCTCTCGGACTATGGCCTATCGGATAAAAGTCGTCATCACTCCACCCATAGGTGTTTTTGAAATTGGTTGTTCCTAAATCATCACATAGCATGGATACGCCCTTCCTAAGTTGTATGACCGCAAGGAAACAGGTAAGGCTCACATTGTTTTCATCGAAAACCGTAAATGCCCTTTCACATACCTTTTGCATATCATCGAGATAGTCCGGCATGATAACCGCTTCTGCAAATTGGTTATACTCTATTTTGCCGCCTCGTATTTCTTGCAAACCTAATTCTTCGTCTAAGGTTATTTGGCTTCCTATGCACCATGCGACAAAACTCGCCGCATCTTCTATCGTCTTTACATCTTCGGGTTTTGGTCTATCATTCATTGTATCATCCTCTTCTGCTCTCGCTTTATCCTACTGCATCGGCCACAGTTTATTATTCTTCCCATTCGGCCTCTCGACTTCAACACACGGCGGCAGGTTGTGCATTTGTAGGTGTGTATCCCTGCTTGCTCATGCTTCTTCGTTAGAGCCATTCTGCATTTCCTCCGCATACTTCTTTTGGTAATTTGCAATTCCTTGCACTAACTCATCTTCTATCGAGAAATTATCACATCGGGATAAGATGAAGAATAGTGCTTCTGTTCTTCGGTCTATTTCCCCGCCCATGTTTATGATGTAATAGAAGGTGTCCGGAAGCCCCCACATTTTCATGCCTACTTCTGCGGATACATTTCCGCCTACGCCTATACGCATAGTCGCCCTTCTAACCATCGTGTAACTCCCTTGCAAGAAATCGGTTAGTGATTCAATCTCTTCTTTTCTCGTGTTGTTTCTGTCGTCAATCTGTATCGTTGTTGTTCGGTTTTTTCTCATATTAACACCCCCGCTACGGCACACAGGACTACGCCCACACACCCCAGCACTATTTGCAAAAGAGCAATTACTCCTTCCATCGAATCTTCGTATATGTCGTTGAATGCGTCAAATATCATACTTACAACCTCGCTGGTATTACAACAGTCCAATTGCAAGTTTCGCAACATCTTCCTTCCGCTACGGGCTGGGCGTTCTCGCCCTTATCCCAATACATGACTCGCTCACCATTAGCGTTTGTTGTATATTTCTTCTCAATTTCACCATCACAAATTACACACTTCATAATCACTCCTCCTCCTCTAAGCAACTATCGCACTTTGATTGATGGTAGCCATCGTAATACTCGCCACACTCACACTCTCGGCAGTCGCAGTTACCGCCACATGAGCCGCAAGCCGATGACCCGCAGTTTTCACACCACCACATCTGCCCTTCGTCTGTTATATCGCCACAGTCGCATTTATAGTAGCCATCGGGGTGTGCGCCATCGAGATGAACATAACCGCCTAAGTATTCTCCGGTTTCAAGGTCGGGATACGAGTTAAACAGGATGCCTAAGTCTTCAGCCGCACCCATCTCCTCACGCCCTATGAGTTCTCTCGGCACGATAGCGAGGAGTCCGGCATCAACGCCCATCTCCTCACCTGCTACCCACCCTCTCATGCTTCTCACGGTGTTACTAAAGTTCCACGAACCATCACCAAAGGGGCTGTTCCATACCTCCACGCTACCTTCGTTGAGTTCGCCGTTATTGTCTATCTGCGACCACTCTATGCTCACACCATAGTAGTGTCGGTGTTTGAACAGTAGGTCGCAGAAGTCGCTCCATCTTGCATCGTCTATCACATAGCAGGGGTCGCCCACATAGTAGTTCCATTCTTTCGTCATAATCACTCCTCCTTTCTTTCTCGGCAACCATACGAGGCACACCATCCTATTGAATGTTCGCAATTAGGACAGATAGCAACGGTCATTCGCTCACCTCATCACATTTGCAAGAATCCTCGTAGTCAGCATAACCTGCGTAGTCTAATCCACATACGGTGCATAGGTCAGCGTCAGCAAGTAGGGTTTCTAACCGTTCTATTTCTTTTTGCAAAATGGCGGCGTAGGCTTTCCAATCGGTCATTCGCTCACCTCTTGCAAGTATCCCTGCAACTTTACATCAAACCATTCGGGCATAGGTCGCCCCTTCTCCCATGTTGCAAATGCCTTAGAATGATAGTAGCGGCGGTATGCTTTGACGGCCTCATCCCCGCTTGCGTGAGATTTGATGACTCCAACCCAATTCAACACAGGGTCTCTCATAAGTCCTCTCGGTTTATACTCATGGGGCATAGCCATAGCAAACGGAGTCATACCCTTTCTCTCTATGGGTATCCCTACGCCTTGATACACCCCTCCCGAATCATCAGCCATGTATGTCTCCGGAATTAGATGTGCAAGCCCATACAGTATCTCGATGCCGTTAGCACAGTAATGTTCCTTCCCGAATCGCTTTGTGTATTCCTCGCATAGAGCCGCACCATGATGCGC
>CEON01102949.1_pt1 | contig 11956 bp, 16 predicted proteins | sample 530291 | NCBI WGS metagenome assembly CEON01 (sample SAMEA2619888, study PRJEB7988) | marine metagenome | biome: marine biome (ENVO:00000447); feature: surface water layer (ENVO:00002042); material: "saline water (ENVO:00002010), including plankton (ENVO:xxxxxxxx)" | depth 5 m
TGTCTTGATATGTTAAACTGTCTTTGCATTTCTTTTGTAAAATTATCAATAACTTCTTTTTGAAAAGGATTCATAAATGCTTTGTATGATTCAGGATCGAATTGACCCATGGTTCCAGCAGTTGTTGTCGCTGCATTAGCTACTGATGCACCTGCTTGACCTAAGGCACCGACACCTTGACCAAAAAAATCAGGCATAGTAGCTGCTGCATTTGATACTAATTGTGTTGCCTGTCCTACTGCTGGAGATACATTTGCTACTTGTGCTACAGGTACAGGAAACTGTTTAATTCTTTCAGGGCTTGTTAGTGCCTCACCTGCTTTAACAAGATTACCATAAGATTGTGCTAAAATTTCTTCAAAAGTTGCCATTACATTCTTCCTATTCCCATAGACTCTGCTTTATCTTCTAAACTGTTCATAATATTATACATAGCTTTTGTGCCTTTATTTCTGTCACCGTTACCTGCTGCCATTACAGCTTGTTTTGTCATAACAAACTCTCCGTCTGATAACATTGCAGGTATATCATCTGACTGACCGTCACCCGGTCCATTGATCATACCATCTTTTTCTGGAAAGTCACTTATACCTCCACCTTGATTAAATCCTGCAGGAGTGTATGCATCTTGAATTTTTACTTGACCTGTAAGGTATGGATTTTTTTCAGGGTCATATAGCATTGCTGCTTGATCCTCTCCTAAAGCGGCTGCAGCGACAGATGCACCTACAGTGCCTAATTTAATTAACGAACTATATCTTTTAAAAAAGTCTGTTTCATTAGGATTAACCAAACCCATTCTAACTAAAAAACTTTCTTTACCTTGTGCTGCTCCTTGCACTAAATCGTTAGCATTTGTAATACTAAAATCACTTGCTCCTAAATTAGGTGTTGGTGTTGAAGGCACTATCATAGAAGACTGAGAAGGCACTATACCCTCTACATTCTCGTCAAAAAATTGTAATAAATTTTGTTTTTCAGTTGGAGCTGCAGATAAGCTAAAAGTTCCTCCACCTGATTGACCTACAAATCCTGGTCTATTTAAATTTTGTGCTGCTGTGGTTTGTGCAACTTGAGGTTGCATACCAAAAAACTCACTCACTCCACCTCTAGGATTCATAGCGCCAGCAGTGGCTGCACCTAAAGCTACATTTCGTAAAACGTCTTGTGGTTTTGCACCACCTAATAATCCTAATCCTGCCTGAAATAGAGCTGGGTTCTTTGCTGCAAAACTTCCAATACCACCTAATAGGCCACTTGCACCTGCTAGTTGAGGAGCTAAAATACCTAATCCGATCTGTCCCACAGGACTTCTAACTAGATTTTTAGCTGCCTTAAATATATTTTTGAACATTATTCATCCCCAGTAGCTGCTCCACTAAATAAATTTGGTGCAATCACATGCACATCTCTACGTATATCTTCTTCTTTAGTTTCTGTTGCAGGGTTGGCGATGTCAGCATCCACTTCTTCGTGGCTACTGTATTCATGTCCTGTTTTAGTATTGGTCACCGTAGTCTCTACTTTTGCACTATATACTGGGACTTTTTTCCCATCGATTATGTCATGACGTAGGAGTACAGGTTCGTCTACAATCTTTGCCATACTATAGTTTTATAGTCGAAAAGGAATGAAATCAATAGGTTTATGTCGGGAAACCAACATTGCCTGAGATTGTAATTCTCACATCATCTGATGTAAAAAAAGGATAAACAACATGATTTAAATCTGCTGGAAAAAGAGCCACTTTACCTTCCCAAGTATTATCTACAGGCAAGTCTATTGACTGTATTCTACCCATTTCATTTGTTTGCAAAAAAGCAAACTGACCTGCTTTTACTTGATCTGCTTGCATGTTTGGATATCGAGCAATTTCATCTTCCATTTTATAAGGAATCTTGTGCCAAAAAACAAAACTAAACAAACCCTCATGTACGTGCACTGGGTTGAACTCATGTTTTTTTTGAAAATTAACCCATAAAGAATGTAATTTAAGGTCTATCTCTTTTTTGTTCATATAGCCGCATATTTTCTTAAAATACTGTGGGTACTTTTTTTTATGCTCATTAATTAATGCAAAAATTATTGGATAAACGTGTTCTTTACCTTCTGGTATTAAAAACTCATTTTTAATATTCCCTGCTAAATCCATATTAGCAGGTTGTAAATTTTTGCCTTTTATGACTTCATCAATTTTATTTGTAATCTCTTGTGGTACGTTAGCTATTAAATACATTATTGTTGTTGTTTTACCTCCAATACCGAAACTTCAATCATAGCTCTTGAAGCAGCGTTTGCCTGTACTTTCATTGCGTCACCCTCCTGATAAACCATGCTCGTGCTTATGGTGTTTGTGTTTGAAGCCGCTACATCGACTTGAAATATTTGAAAGTCTGCACTACCATCATTGTGATCAACATTTACAGTCACAGCCGCTGACCCGTCATAATTATGAGTATTAATCGTTTTGACAATAAAAGTTGAAACTGGAACTGGTGGCACTGCAGCAACATTTGCAGTAGGAACAGTAAATACAGTTGTCAAATCTGTTGTAGTTACATTAGTGATAAATCTTTTAAAAACATCAGCCATTAGCAAAAAACCAACTTCGGCGAGTTGACTCCTCTTGTGTGTCCTGAGTATATTGTGTGTTTAATTGTTGAACCAATTCTTCTAATTGTCTAATTAATTCTGCCTGTTGCTCTCTTTGATAATCATCTCTTGGATCAGGAAATCTTGTTAAACTTAATTTAGCCATTATCTTCTACCATCTGGTTGAATATCAAATCTCTGTGTGCCCAATCTCCATGCTGTTCCTGTTGTATTAGAAACTACATTCACAGTAAACTCTCGACCCCTGCCACGAAGGCTTACAAAGTCTGTATTATCTTGAAACGAAACTGTTTTTGTTACACTCGTACTGTTGTTCGGATAATTTTTAAATTCTAATTTAGCATTTAGTGTGCCCTCTTGATCCTCTATGTCAGGTATTAGTTTAGACACAAAAGAAAACTCATTACCCTCTCCTATCTGTACGACACCTGACTTAACAAACGCCGTGATGGCATCACCATCTCCGTTGTTACCAATCTCATGCAAGAAAACCGATGAAGCTCCGTTTGTAAGTCCACTTATGACTTCATTGTTTGCAGTGGCTGTTGCGCTATATTCTGTAGCAATGGGGTTGTCAAACACCTCTTTATCTATCCATGTAGTTCTAGCTAAAGTGCCAGTCCACCATGTTTGTTCTAAATAGTTGTAAGCAACTATGGCGTTGATTTGATCTGATCCTGTTCTAGGATAGAACCACATAATTTCATTAAACTCACCATTATGACCAGCAAAAGCATTTTCTGAACCTGTTATATTTATATTATTAAAAACAAACTGCTCTACGGTGCAAGGTAGTTTTTTTACAGTACCATCGAATAAGAAAAAAGAATCCTGAGACATCCAATACGATACACCATTTATATCTACACCCGCATGACTTCCTATGATCCCACAGTTTTGACCCAATTGTCTTAAACCAAAAGTAAAAGGTGGTCCTATGAATTGTAAACTATGTAGAGATGTGTCTGTCCATACTAATATCTGACCTCTTGATCGCTCTGCGGCCACGATTCGTGATCCGTCAGCAATACGTAGTGAACCTGCAGTGTTTTCTGCGGTTGGCTGATACGTGTTTCTATCTTCTTGATTCGAAAACCTAATTAACAAATCATCCTGAGCATTAGTGCCACCAATTGTGGGTTGAGTGCCCATAAATAAAACGTGTCTATCAGGTGTAGATACCAAACCTAATCTTGATTTTGTAGGAGCGTTAGTTATAGCAACAGCCCTTGTGGTTGGACCATCGTCTGGATCCCACTCGAAGGCTCCACCATTTAATACAGTTGCTATTAAAATTTGTCCAAAGTTATCTAAGGACCATTGCCTTGCTTCAAGAGTCACGTTAGAGCTACTTGAGGCTGTGCCCCATGTTCCTGAACCCCAGGTGTCTGTCCCCCATCCAAAAGCTGAGGTAGATAACTCCGGCCCAATGCTGATTTGATATTTAGCATTACCTGATCCTCCACCACCTGATGTAGATCCTGATGCGGCCGACCCAGCAGTCACAACATAAGCATTATTGTTCGCAACAGAAGTTATCTCAAACTCCTTATTCATATCTAAACCGTCTATGGTGGAAAAAGAATCAAAGGTAACAAAATCACCTTGTGCAGCACCATGCCCGGTATCTGTCACAACCACAGATGTTGTAGCATTTGTAGTAAAAGGGTTTGTTAAAGCCTGTGTTTCTCTAATAGGTGTGATGTCGTAAGCAACACCCTCTTCAAAAACGTAAAGTTTTCTATCTGTGCCAAAAGCATCATATCTTGTGCCATCGAGCGCTACCCATGCGTGCTGATCTCTGACCACTCCAACTAAAGTTGTGCTAAAAAATCTTTGCCATCCCTTAATCTTTTGTGCTGAACCCTGAAAAAAACGCACCATATCACCATCAGTCCATTTACCTTGGCCTGTATAGTCGGTGACTTCCTTGTTAATACCTGGTGCTGGTCTAAAATTTACTAGGGGCATTGAAATAATATACTATATTTAGTAAAAAACTGAAGTTATTGTTTCCTCTCCTGCATAGTTGAACCAACCAAAATCCTTATAAAAACTATAAAATTTTCTTAAATAGAAGTAAGCCTCATGATTCCAGTTAGAGTTGTCCAAAATCAAAGTACCCTTATAATTAAGTTTTTCTGTCAAAATTTTAGCTATGGTAAGTCGGCTTATATTCTGAGGATTATTATCTATTAAGACATATTGCACGTCATCAGTAATATTTGGATGTTGCAGATAAAAGGATAAGTTTAATTGATATAGTTTTACATTATGAATATTAGCAGGCAACCAATTTACATCGTCCTCAAATGATTTAACCTGTGCAAATTTTTGACTAAAATAAAGTGTTGACTTACCTGAACCAATTTCAAGTAATGTTTTGGTTTTTGTATCTTGCTTTTCTAACCATTCAATAAAAGATAGTGTAAGTAAAGGTATTTCACTTCTCATGGTGTTTTTTTTCAAAATAGAAAAAGGTATTTAAAGTATACCTATTTGTGTCTATTGGAGCGTTTGCTTGTAACCCGTTCAAACAGGCGTGTCTGTGAGAACCTTTGAATAATATTGCTCTATTAGGTTGAAAACCAACGGTTGCGTTTAGAACATGTTGATCTCCCACCTCTGTGTAGAATCCAGTGCCGTTGAATTGACTTACTTCCCCTTTTAGATAAACAAGACAATTGTAATCAGAGGGGTCTGTGTGAGGGTTTATAAAGTCATCCGCACGTAAATGAACCGCCATGTCAGCGCTAAAGTTTACATTTTGTAGAGGTGGAAATTTTTCTATCATTGTATGCAAAGCAAAATTAAATGCTTTTTCATTAACTAAATTTAGGTTTTGAGATCGATAGCCCTGCCAACTCTCCTCTGGTTTTTTTGATTTTAAATCCACATTGCCAAGCAAATCAAAAAAAACATTAATGTCCTCAAAAAGATTATCTTCTACATAAATCATTTTTCATAGTGTTTCATAAATTTTTCACTAGCTTCATCTATGGTTTTTTGTGTATCATTATGTATTCTAAAATCGTTTTGAAAATTAAATGCTACTGTTATTCTCTCACTCTCACATGGAGTTACATAATGCATTAAGTAATTAGGAAAAAGTATTAATTTACCTGCCTCTTCATTTATTCTTTGCTCATAGTGTTGAACAAACTTAGGATCCATAGACAGCATTTTTCGTGGATCTACAAAAACTAAATTACCCTCAGCAGGTTTTATTATTAGCACGGCGCTATAGTGATCTAAGTAATGACAATGAGGGACTGCAGCGTCTCCCTTTTGATAAAAGTTTATCCATGCGCTTTTAGTCCACCAATTATTATACTTCCAATTGTTGCTTTGACCTATCACTGGTAGAATTTTAGAACATATAAATTCGCTAATCTCTTTAATAATTGGATATCTAATTCCATCATAGCCAGTTGTCGTTGCTTTTACATAATCTAAATCTTTTTCCCAGTTATGTTTTTCCTCCTCAACAAACTTAATTACTCTATCACAGAAACTAGTATCTATATTACAATCAAAAACATCTACAGGATACCAACTAGTTTTATTAAGATTAATGTTCATTCTTTTTTTGCAATTAAAGATCCAACGTGACCTTTAAACGGTCTGTTACCAAAATGAGTTAGTGGCATAGATAAATCTGCCCAAATCTCACCACCACATTCTTCTGTCCATAGTCTTGAAAAATAATAATCCTCTGACAAATATCTTATTTGATCAAGAGTTTTATAAGGACCAACTGCAAATAAATCATAACAATTATCTGATTTATAAGGACCTCCATTTACTATTTGATCTGACTCATATTTCCTCTCAGGAAACTTTTTAAACATCGCTCTAAACACTTTTCGTTTGACCAGCATCATGCCTGTCGCCGCTTCATTAACTTTAGAAAAACCATTTTCATGAGTTAAATTACTAGGGTCATCAAAGTTTACATTATAACCTAATGATTTTGCCTCTAGTTCGTCCTCTCCGGCATTTGGGTTATCTTGAATCGCTTGTTTAATTTTATGAAAATAAATGTGCTTTCTTGGATATATACCACATGCAATGTCCTTATCAGCACAGAGTAATCTTTCTATGTTAAAGGATGTAAATCCTATGTCTGCATCTATGAATAATAAATGTGTAGCTATGAATTCTTTATCGTCCATCATCATTGACACAATTGTATTGCGGGCTCTAGTTATTAAACTTTCATTACCCATTGTTTGTATTCTTAAACCAACATTATGTGCCTGTGACCACTGTTGAAGTTCTAAAAGACCATGTAAGGTGGACTCTGACAACATACCTCCATACATAGGCATACCTAAAAATACTTTAAAATTTTGATCTTTGATTTCTTCTCGTTTTATCATTTCATAAGCTCCAATATCGCTTTCTCAATTTTATCTCCATTAAAATACATAGCATAAGGTAATTCACTAATATAATTAAAATTATGATTATATCCATACTTATCCACATTTGTTGACCCCCAAAAAACTATTCCTTTTTTTTGGTTAAATTTATTAGATGAAAAATGATTTAAACAAGAATCAATACTAATGAAAAACTTAGAATATTGTAAGAGACACAGTATATCTCGATAGGGTATCAAAGGATTAGCAGAATAATCACTATTAACGGTGCCTGATAAATTTGGTTTTTCACTTACCTCTAAGACAGAGCAATTAAAATCGTTTTTTAAAAAATTAACTATTTGTTGTGCTTGAGTTGGGTATATGCTTTTGACAATCTTATGATCAGGGTAATGTGTGGTACTAAAATATTGTAACAAAACTAAATTATTATGTTTAGCTATAAACTTTTCTGCTTTAATTTTTTCTCTCTCACTAAAATAATACTCTGTTTCATTTTTATCATAGGGTACTTCTAAAAAATCATGTGCTATTTCACATAGATGAGAATTAGTCTTTAAATGTTTTTCATTATTTATTGAATCACACACAATAATTCTATTAAAAGATTTATAAAAACTCTCATTGTTACCCGCTAGTGGTCTAAATAAACTGCCCTTATATATCGCAGCAACATTAGGATGATTATTAAATATGTCTGGCCACTCTGTCATAACACACACAGGCTCATTTAATTTTGATATCGCAGAGGTAAAAGTACAATTATCTCCTATGCCTCCGATCATTAACAATAAATTCACTTTATTTTATCTAACCCTAACTGATCTCTTTTATCATACTTGTGCTCAGAGTATTTTCCCTCTTGATCTACATAATGTAAAAATACTGTTATAAAGTGATCGTGATGACATTCCTCTCTCCAGTGAAGATTTTCCATACCTTGAAATATCAAAGCGTTATTGGGCAACATTTCAAAAGCATGATTAATTTTTAAATTAACTAATTTTTTCTCTCGATCGTAATATCTGTAGTCAGAACTTTTATCTTCTTCTCCTACATATATGTTGTAAGGTTTATCTGCTGGTTCGCAACCTAAACATAGTGCAACTGTATATTCACAAGAGGGTCTGTCAACATGTATGGGGAGGTCTGAGCCTTTATCATAGATTCTAAAAAAAGAGTATGTTGGAAATAATTTTTTACCAACATTTTGCTCTATAACGCCTGTGCTCATGTCCATTAAAGTCTCCATTAACGGATCTGCATATTGTGTAATTAAGGAGTTTGACTGAGAGCATGGTTCTATATTTTTTAAATTAGAATATTTAATTATTGAGTAACTATTTAAAATATTAAATATTTGTCTAGGCACAAATTCTTTTATAAATAAAGGTTTCATTATATTAACCAACTCACTATTGCAAACCTGACCCCTCGACTAACTGGATTGACCTGGTGAGGAAACATGAAGTTAGAGGGAAAAGCGATTACATCACCAATATTTTGAGGGTATTGAATATGTTCTCCATCTAAATTAAATACAAACTCTCCCCCCTCGTAATCGTTACTTAAACATATAGATACAGATAAAGATCTTTCTGCACACTTATGTCCTTGATCGTGATGAAAATTATAACCAACTTTGTGTTCGTTTTTTTCATATTTTAATAAGTCTAATTGAGTTACTTTCTGACAAGTATAATTATCGTGTTGTTCGTTATACATGTCTGCTATTTGAAATATTTTTGAGTATAGGTAATTTGTTATGATTTTTTTACCGAATGAAGAACTCTTAGGAGTATGAAGATGTGTTACTAAACAATTTCTAATTGTTTTATTATTGCCATGACCAGTTGTTTTAGCGTCTTGAAAATCGTCTCCAAAGTACGATATTATTTTTTCGCAAATTTTAGGCTTGATAAATTTTCTTGCCTCTAAAATATAATTTTTCACTTAAAAGGTGATGCTATGACCTGTGAGATAATTATCACGAGCAGTATTTGCTGCTGTAGTAGCTGCAGTAACCGCAGCAGAGTCATCTTCTGCACCCGCATCAGAGTGAGAAGTATAAGTTGAAGTGTAATTTGTATTCCAAATATTTTGAGCTTCTGCTCTTATAACAACATTAGTCGCCCATTGTGGAACGGAGGAAATTGACTCATTATCTCTATTGTCGGTATACTCAATGTGCCCGGTATTGGTGTTTGCATCCCATTGTAAGGCATGAATATCTGAAGATACTTCTGTGTGAGATCTTATATTATGAAATACTGAATTATCTAAATAGACATCAGACTCAGTATTACCTGTCCCACTAGCGGGACCATCGTTTTCAGAGTTTGGATTAACTCCTGCATCAAAAATTATAGTCATTCTTGTGTTGACTGTGGTGTTATTTATTGTTGTTGCCATTTTTTTTCACCTTTTTAGTTACCACCTTTTTAGGCTTCTTTTTAATTTTTATATTATTATTACTTAATTGTCTAATAGTTTTGTCTTCAAGACTTTTATCCCCCTCACTTACTGCCCTTTGTTGTTTACTTAATAAATTAAATATAGTGGTGGTATTTCGCATTAAATCAGAGGCTGTTTCAGTTTTAGATAAAAGACCTTGCATGGCTTTATTAGAGTCAACCATTTCATTTCTAAATGATTCTGTAGCTGCCTGCACGCCTGTGATTGACCTTGAATTTTCAACTAAAAGTAAGGGAATCCATGCTATGGAGCATCCCCATTCATGCACATCCGCTCCTGTCATAGGATTCTTACCTTGAAGCATGTTATACCAAATACATTTATGTTTAATGCACTTCTTTTTTAGAAGTGGACAAGTTCCATTTGGGTCAAATATCGGCACTAGTCTTTAGCGGCTATGATTACGTTAGCGAATTTTAAATCCATGTTCGGCATTGAAAATGAAGCACTTGGTGCTGATGCACTTGATAAAGATCCTGTACCACTAAATGGGTGAGTGTGACTACCGCCACCGCCTGTATTTCCCAGTTGAGGCTGAACTGGTGATACGGTTCCTGAGTAGTTACCGCCTGTTGCACCCTTGCCTTGAATGTTTTCATTTGTTTGATTGAAAACAGTAAATGGGTGATTGTGAGATGGTATCTCAGGTGTAGATAATGTTTTACCACCAACAGTACCAGAAAGAGACACTGAACCTGCGACTGGTAAATCTTTTGTCTCTGTTGATCTTGAAGAGGCAAATGTTGTTTGGAAAGTATCACTACCACCTGTGCCTCCACCAGTTCCAACTACAACACGCATAGCTGCGTTAGCTAAACCTGAAGCTGTGTCTTGAGTCCAACCTGTTGGTGCGGAAGCCTGAAAGAAAACTTGTTTAGTGCCTGAAGGAAAAGGTTCTACACCAGTTAAGTTTGATCCGTCACCTGTATAAGTTGTAGCAGAAACAGCACCATTGGTTCTTAAAATAATGTTGCCACCCCCGCCTGTAACATCTCCTTTAAAAGTTGTTGCACCTAATTTGTCAACTGCATTAAACATTTTAAAATTAGCAGAACCGTCATTATAAACATGTGAGTATGCACCTTGTGCTATCTCAATACCGTTTGCTGTATGGCCTGTAGCAGCGATGGTTAAAGTTTGTGAACCTGTTGTGTTATTAAAGAAAACATATTCACCTTCAACGGCAGGCACTAACACTTTTATGTCACCTGTAAGCGCACCAGTTAACTCAATTACTTTGTTTGCTGACTCTGTAGTAGCGTCTGCATCACCTGTAGTTAATGTAACATCAGCAGAACCTGCAACAGATTTTGCAATGTATCCGCCACCGAAAGCGTCAACTACGTCTAAATTATTGTTAGTTCTATTACCCCAGGTATTGGCGTTTGCGCCAGTTTCCATTTTTTCGAGTTTGAATCTAGATGTAAATGTACTTGCCATGTTTATACCTCTCTAAAATATATCTTTTTTTGTTATTCTAGCAACACTTTTTATGCTGCATTAACCTCTGTCCAAGTGTTACTTGCTCCTGTTACGACATTTGCCCAAGGTGTACTGAATGTATCGCTTACGTCTATGGACATGCTTAGTCCAGTAATATCAACCACTGCTGTGCCTGTAGCTGTTTCTGTGCCTTCAGCAAATGTTAACGCTACGGTGGAAACACTTACAATAACACCAGTTCCCACTTCAACAGTCTCAGTTCCTAACGTAAAGCTGCTAGATAAACTACCAAGAGTTACTAAGGCATCTGCCTCTGCTACGGCGGTTCCAAGCGATGTTGTTGCAGAAACACTAACGGGATCTACTTGCGTAAAGATATCTATTACAGGTGTTCCTATTGCAAAATCTAACTGATCAGAAGGGGCTATGACATCTATATTACCTTCACCTGTTATTCCAGAAGCACCTGATAAAGCTGCTCCCATCGTCAAAGCAGTCGGATTTACTAAAGCAGTTGCCTCTGAAACCTCCAACGTACCGGCTGCCGAGGTCATAGATAGACCAGTCACAGAGACTATTACACCGGTGCCAACTGATTGAGTTGTTGTGCCTAATGATGTGGACATTGAAAGTCCACTTACGTTAGTAATAAATTCTATATTTTCATTCCAAGCAAAAGATCCCCACGACCCTCTGCCCCAACCTGCATCAACTGTTCCTGAACCTGCTTCATCACCAACGGCAAAAGATACAGATAAGCTTCCTAAAACGACTCCTGCTCCCTCTTCAATAGCTAACGCACCAGATAATTGTGTTTCAAATGATACACCAGTAGGTGATATTACGTGTTCTGGTTCAGCTGTAGGACTGCCTAAAGTAGATGTAAGTGTGACTGGAGAAGGCGGTACAGAAACATCAGCAATTGCTGACGCTGTGCCTAACGCTGTTGTTGACGAAACACCTGTAAGGGTTACAGTGACAGAGCTCTGTTGCCCCCAAAATCCTTGTCCCCACGTGCCCTCATTCCAAGCATCTGCCAT
>CEON01120121.1_pt1 | contig 11937 bp, 5 predicted proteins | sample 530291 | NCBI WGS metagenome assembly CEON01 (sample SAMEA2619888, study PRJEB7988) | marine metagenome | biome: marine biome (ENVO:00000447); feature: surface water layer (ENVO:00002042); material: "saline water (ENVO:00002010), including plankton (ENVO:xxxxxxxx)" | depth 5 m
GGAACTGACATAAAAATAAACAAAAAAGTTTCTTTTGATTATTCAGTAACGTGCGATAGAAATCCTGTAGTAGATGTTGGGTCTGAAGGGCCTTCTAGGGTTTCAAAAGAAAATGTTAGAATTAATTTATCTATAGCAGGAGAAGATGTTGGTGATTTTGTAGACATTACGGGAAATTATGCGGCTTTAAATATAAATATATTTGATACTTACGGTTCATCGTCAATGACCTCATTTGGTTGTACAGGTCAAATTTTTAGCCAAAACTTATCAGTTAGAGAAGGCGGTTATATTGATGGAACTATTAGTGTTGCTCAAGAATATTTAACAGGAAGGAGGCTATTCTAATGCCTGATTATATTTTAGGCTCAGGAGTCACAAATATAACTCGCGTCCCTGCTTTTGAAGTAGGAAAAGATTATTCTCTTCATGATATTGTTTATTTTAGTGGGTATACAATTGCAGGTACTCCAGCAGTAGAGCATACAGCTGAGAGTTTAGGCACAGCCTCAGGCCACTATTATTATAGCGGAGCGGCGGCTAGTTCGACTGCTGGTAATTCTCCCGCTGGAGCAACAACATTATGGACGCAAGATTTATACTTCAAGCCTTCTTACCCTTCTTCTGTTGAATATGAAAATAATACGTACGACGTTACTTTTGGCGACGGATATTATAATATTTTAAATAAAAGTGAAAATTCTTTAAGGGTAAAGTTTAATTATAATTTTGCCAAACGAAACGACAAAGAGTCAAAAGCTTTAATTCATCTGGCTGAAGATTCGTTCAACAAAGGCCTAAAACCAAGCGGCGGATATACAGGAGTTTTCTGTACTCCTTTTGCACCTTATAACACTAGACATGAATTTTTTATTGATGAGTTTGATCGTTCTTACGAATATCCAAATGTCAATAACGTCAACTTTCAACTAAATAGAGAGAACCAATCTTTAACAAATTGGCAAGAGTACTATATTCCCTTCTCTCAAACACGCGGATTTTTTGAAGAAGGGTTATCGTATAGTAAGCATGATATAGCATATTTAAGTGGCACCAATACTTTTGCAAATGATAGGTTTAAAATTTTTCAATCTGGTTGGTATTATTATACAGGAGACACAGAAACTATTGCTGACACTTCTAATTCTCCTACTGGTGATAATAGTTTATGGGTTAAAGATGAGTTTTATTTTGATTTGAATGAAGGGCTTTCAATGAAAGAGGCTCCGCGGTACTTGAAAATGAGTACACAGAATCATTATTTTATTCGTTCTGATGACGGATTAAATAAAAGCTTATTAAATTTAGAGTTTTCTTTAGATGGAAGGACTGATAAAGAAGCAATAGCCATAGTGCATTTTTTAGAAACGCACCAAGGCAAAAATCAATTTAAGTTTAAACCACCTGCTCCTTACGATATTGAAGGTAAAGTGTTTTTCTGTCCTCGTTGGACTCATACATTGAATTACAAAGAAAATAACAGTGTAAATATTAATTTAATAGAATTTCCTATCAATTTATTAGATAATGAAGTGACGTTTTCAAGTTTAATAACTACTGACCCTTATTTTATTAACACGGCTTCTGGCCCAAGACATATCAGTCAAGAATAAATTTTATGGACACACCCGGAACAGTTACAAAAAGAGCAGAAGGTAATACTTTTGTGCGCTCTACAGGGTTGTATTTTGCTGGCCAAACTGGTTTTGGAATGCATACAGGTTTTTACTTGACCAATAGCGGAAACTACCCTATAGAAACTTCAATAGTTAGCGTATCTCCTGATTTTCCAGAAGTTTTTGATTTTCCTTCTGGCAGGAGCACTCCGATTACAATATTGCCCGGTGAGCACAAATTTGTTCCAATAAATGTTCGCTTTATTCAAGATAATGTTACTGCTACTGGTCCATCCCAAAGTGGGCCTGTTGGAAACCTTGGCCCAGATAGAGATGGCCTTTATGATTCTACGGTAAAACTTAGCACCATTTCTCAATATGATGGATCAAGTGATCCCAGTGGCCCTATTTATATAAATTTAACAGGACAAGTCACAGGAGCAAATGTTTTTACATCAGAATTTCCACCTAAAGTTTCAGGATTTTTGGTAAAAACAGATTTCAATATTTTAGGAAAGCCAGAGGCTAAATTACGTTGGTTTCATCCGGAGACTGGTTATTATGTAACTAGATATAGAATGGAATATGCAGAAGGAATTGACAATAGCTCTGTTCCAACAGGATCTTGGACAGGAGTTCAATCTTTAACTCCACCAGAAAGACAATCTGCTCCATATTATAATATCAATAACAGTACCGTTACAGTTTATAATTCAAACTATGACAACAATCCGGTAACATGTCGTACATTTGCTGACGTATCAGGAATAAACCAATTATACACAAGAGAAACTACAGGAAATAGAGGTTCAAATTATGCGGAATTTACAGTTCAAGGATTAGGTTTTGGGGCAGACTATTATTATAGAGTTAGGCCTGAGTATGTTCACCCAGCAAACAATGCCGCATACTATGGAGAGTGGGTTTATGGCTACCCAGTTTCTGATTTTAATGAAGCAATTAGCAATAATGAAGTGTTGACTGGCTTAGCTAGCGGATGCCCCAATACTTTACCGCCAGCAGGCTCAGCGTCAAATATTAAAAACTCAACCTCTAATGCTCAATCATTGGATATATATTTTAAAGATGGTTCATCTGATATAAATTTATATACTGCAGCTCATGATGAATTGAAGTCTAGAGGGTTAACGAATGCAGATGGATCATCTAATGTAAACGTATTCGACGATAGTCATGCCGACTTTGCATTTACTGGAGTGAAATATATTGTGCCAGAAAATGCTACGGTTGGATCTAAAAGCACTACAAAAGCAGGTATAGAAACTGGAGATAAATTAGTTGATGGAAGTAACGCAGAGGTAAACACTTTCTTAATTCTTAGCGATAATAGTACAGTTGCAGGTCATGGAGGTACAGGCGGAGATGGAGGATTTACTACAATGCAATTAAATCCTGATGAAGGTCAGCGAAAACTTATTGCTCGAAAAAAGATAAATATTGACCGAAATGCTTCAAAAACTACTGCATCCACAGTCGGAAGAGACGGAACAGCCGCCATAAAGATAACTGATTCTTCTATTCAGCTTTTTAGAATAGGAAAATCTTTTTCGGCAAAAATATATGGAGGAGGCGGAGGAGGCGGAGGAGGAGATCCATTTTTTTGGCCTAAATCTTTTACTCTTAATAGGGTTGACAATAGCGATACGTTAGATTTTGCTACATATAATCCATCTTGGGCAAATGGAGGTACACTTATAACTAAAGAAGCCCCACCTTTAGACGCAGAAGGAAATGAGGTAGTTTTTAATGTAACTGTTGATAGAGATTTAAATAGAAATACACAGTACCAACAACGATTATCGTATAGACTGTCAGATATACTTGGTGTACAAGTTGCTGGAGTAGGAGGGGGAGGCCAAGGATTTGGTTTGTCGCAAGGAGGCTCGTCTTTGTATACCGAGAAAGATTCGGTAGCTGTAAAAAGTCAATTGCAACAAGGTTCAATTGAAAAAATTGGAGAGGGGGCGCCAATAGGAACAAGGCAGTCTCCCGGAGGAGCGGGCGGGGCTTTTGGAGAAGATGGAGAAGAGCCTTTAAATGTTAACGCAGGCACTTTTTATAGGTACGCCGCCGACTCTGTCCCACAAGCTGGAGGAAAAGCCGGGGCAGCAATAGAGTCTCTATCGAATACATATACTACTTCGAACTTTTTGGGCAAATTGATAGTAGGCCCAGATCAAACAGAAAAAGCTCCAACCGAAATACCCGGATTATTAGGCTGGTGGGATAGTACAAGTGCTAATGCCAGCAACATAATTAAAAGTAAAATTGGTGATCCAGAAGTTGCGGTAGTTCCCGGTTCAGATGGGCTGGCCAATGGCACATATAACAAAGTTAGAATTTCTAAGTGGTACGCAAAAGACCAAGATGGAAATAAGGCTTCTAGTATCTATATGGAAAAATATTCTAGATATTGGTCGCAAAACAGAACAGATTTACAGCCATCTTGGAGAAACAAAGATTTTATAACTGGAGGAATAGCAAACGAAGGAAACTTGCCAATTACTCAATACGTAGGAAAACAAAGCGTTATGTTTTGGGACGGCGCAACCATTAGAGCTATGGAGATAAATGGTTTGGTCGGCAGCGGTAAATTGGAGGAAGATATGGATGGTTTTGAAATAATGTACCATATAAGTCCAGTTGTAAATTATAATACTAACCGAGTACAGTTTTACCCCGAAACCCCACAGAGAGTTGGAAAATCAAAGTATTGGCATTTAGCTAGTAAATTTGCAAAGAATCACGGCCCTTGGCGCACCCCAAGCTCTCCAAGGGGTTGGTCTTTGCATCAATGGTCTGATATCGGCCCCGGTACATTGTCCGATGGAGCAGTGGTTAGCGCTGCAGATAGTTATCAAAATAGCACATTTTTTTATGACAAAGATGGCTTTATCGTAGAAAATGCTGGCGTAGCAAATCAAAAATTTAAATTTAGAGATTTCACAAATGCAGTAAATCCTAAAAGAAGTTGGGTGTATTCTATATCAGCAAGAAAAAAGAATAATCGCATCGAGTATTCAGTATACAATGACACCAGAAGAATGTTTTTTACAACAATTGACGCAAGCACTTTTAGTTGGATGCCAAAGCCAATTATAGGCGCATGCAGTAGACACAATGTTAATAATAATTATTTAGGCGCTTGGTTCGGTGCAATTGTTCATCTTTGTGTTTTTAAAAGATCTTTAACATACCAAGAGAGAAACTCTTTAGTTAATTATTTCCTTGTAGATGGTAGTAATATTTTATCTTCAACAGATAAAAGCAACGAAGACAAACGCAACACGCTTGATATGGAAAATGGGTATGCAGGATTCAACATATTCCCTAGTTAAATAAAATGTCAACTCAATCACACAATCAATCACTTCTAGATTTAGAGCCAGAAACAATAATAGAGCTTTATGAATTAGATCTTGGTGAACAAGATGGGGTTTACAGGTTTCATCCCGGAAAAAACAATACAAGTGATATTATTTTTGGCGGCTACTCAGAAATAAAAAATAATGTACCAGTGCAGTATCCGGGGCATACTTATTTTGCTTTGCCTATAGAAGCAGATGGATTCGAAGTCAGAGGAGACGGTACTCTGCCTAGGCCAAAATTAGTAATAGCCAATCCTCAAGGTATCATTACCGATTTAATAAAAAGAAGAGGAGATTTAGTTGGAAAAACAATAATCAGACGTAGAGTTTTTTTGAAATATTTAGATCATGAGAATTTTCCAAATAACTTAAATCCATTTGCGATTCCAGATCCAAACTCTAGATTTGATGATGATATTTTTAAAATAAATAAAAAAGTTTCTGAAGATAAATATCAGGTAGAGTTTGAATTAGTTTCTCCATTAGAAATGGAGGATATTAAAGTTCCCGCCAGAGTAATGATTGCCAATTTTTGCCCATGGCAATATAGAGGGGAAGGTTGTAGATACGGACAAAGATCCGCTGGATTTTCTCAAAAACTTCCTGATGGAACAAAGGCAACAGATTTTTTTAATGATAGCGGAAATTCATTAGGAGAGCTTGGCCTCCCTGTTGCTGATGAAAACAATAAAAAATTTATGGAAGCCGATGGATATAATCTTACATTAACTTATGAAGGAGATTATGACAAAACAACATCTTATGCTGTTGGAGATGTAGTTAGAGTCAAAGCTATGGCTCAAAATTTATCTAAATTAGATTATACTGATACTCAAGAAGAGGTTGGCAATAAGCCAGATGCATTTTTTGTGTGCATTCAAGCTGCAACAAATAAAGACCCTCGCTATGAATTAGAATATTGGAGGCGAGATCAGTGCGCCAAAACTTTAAAAGCATGCCAATGCCGATATGTAGATTATGGAAGATACGATAAAGGTTTACCATTTGGAGGGTTCCCCTCGATTGAGAAGTATAAATTTTAATACTGTTTTTTTAAAAAATATACAAAAAATATCAAAATGCTGCAAATTTGAGGTTTGTGGGGGAGTTACCTCTGAGAAAATTTTTTTATGGCGTAACGATTCACTCGATCCAGAATTAGGATTTTTTGTTGACCCCAAAAAATACTATAAAAATTTGAAAGAAATCGAATATTTCTTTCATTCTCATCCATTTGGCACTTCAAAGCCTAGCAAAATTGATTTATTAGGATCAAAAGAAGTACAAAAGCCATTTTTAATATATTCAATCCTTCAAGATAATTTTTGTTTTTATTGTCCAAATGACAATAAGTCAATTTATTTTTGCATCTAAAAGTGTATAATAATATGAAATGACAGAAGTTTTTTTAGAAGGCAGGCTAGGACAACTCGTAGGAAAAGAATTTTCTTTTAAAACAAGGACTTTAAAAGAGGTTCTTTCTGCTATTGAGGCAAATACCGGTCGTTTAAGAAGGTACCTTCAGAAAAACGGGAAAAGAACTTTTGCTATATTTATTGACGATAAAGAAGTTGATATAGATCGTGGTTTTAATATTTCAGTAAAAAATAAGAAAGTAGTTATTATTCCATTATTATTTGGGGCTATCGCTGCAACTTTAACTACCTTGATTGTAGCAGGTATGAAAAAGGGGCTAATGAAAACTTTAACAACTTTTGTTGTTGGAAGCGTATTGGGTGCAGCATTATCTTTTGGAATAAGTTTGTTAATTTCTAAACTTTTGAAGCCAGATGAACCTGAAACTTTAAATACTTCTTCTTTTGTTTTTGGGCAGGCAGAAAACGTAACAAAGCAAGGAGTTGTTGTTCCTGTAGGATACGGCAGAATGCAAGTTGGAAGTAGGGTTATTTCTGTTAATTTGTTTAATGTAGACAGATCAATTTTTAATAATTCAGGGGCGGGTTTGTACGAGATATTGAAAATAAATAATAATGTTGATACAGATCCTAAAATAACCTCTGATGGGATTATCCAAGTGGGTAATACTGTTAGCGCTGTTTCGTCAGTTCAGCAGGCTAATAATTCTTCGGCAGACGATTAAAAGAAATATGATAGTAGGACACACAAACAAACCAAAAGAACAATACGCATGGTATACTGCTGGCGTGTGGGAGAATAGCACTTTCAAGACTATTTGTCCTACTGCTGTTTTCGAACCTAAAAAGGCTACTTTAGAGTCCGTATCAATTTACCAAACTATAGATTTGTTATGTGAAGGGGAAATAGCTGGATTATGTGATAAGCACGGCAATTTAATAAAAATTTCTTCTGATTCAACTCAAAATGAAGATGGATTAAAGGCTATATATTTAAACGATGTTCCGGTAAAAAACACAGATGTAAATACATTAAATTATAATAGGGTATTTGCGGATTTTAGAATTGGTTCTGCAAATTCTAGACAGCTAACTCGTTTTTCAAATGAGTCAATGTCTTTCACAAACGCAATTCAAACTATAAATATCAACACCCAATTGCCGGGAATGAATGAAAACAATGAGTTGATAAAAAGTAACAAACCATTTTTTGTAGATACTGGAGGTGAAACATCATCAGGAGATGGTGGAAACTTAGAAGAATCAGGGAGTGAAAGAATAAATATATCAAAAAGATACTATGGAAACAGGACGGCAGTTTTACAAAATTGTGCTTATCCTGTCACTCACTCAGAGTCAGTTAAAAGAATAAGAGCTGCAGAAAGAGCGCAGCCAGTTCAAGTGATGCACATAATTACAAATGACTCTTGCACGATGGCGCAAATAGACATGGCAATACCAAATAGCTTAGTTTTATTTGGAAAAAAGGGTGACCCAAATAGCGCTGCAGTTAACTTTATAATAAAAGTTGGGTATGTTGATGATGAATTGACTATCAATGAAGGAGGGTCAATTCAATATTTATTTTGTAGTATAGCAGGAAGAACAAACTCTGGTTATGTTCGTAGCCACAATATTCCTTTGCCATTTCAAGATAAAGATAGAGATAGATTCGTTAAAATATTTAGGTGCGATCGAGAATTAAGTATTCAAGCAACAAAGCTTAATAAAGCATTAGAATGCAGATCTATTAGTGAAGTCGTAGAAGAAAATTTAACTTATCCGCATAGTTCAATTATGGGTATGATTGTTGATGGAAGAGGATTTGCTCAGCCCCCTACGCGTCGCTTTGACGTTAAAATGTTAAAAGTAAAAGTGCCTAATAATTACGATGCTACTTCAAGGACATATTCTGGAGATTGGGATGGGCAGTTTAACGAAGCAAAACAATGGACTGATAATCCTGCTTGGATTTTTTATGATCTGGCTACGAACACTAGATATGGAGTAGGAAAATATGGTTTTAAAGAAGCGTTTTTAGACAAATGGAATTTATATAGCATAGGAAAATATTGTGATGAGTTAGTTCCAAGTGGTTATTCTGGAAAATTTCCCAAAATGTCTTTTTCTATATCAAGCGGAGGCACAAAGGTTTCAATTAGCGATTCTGGAGCAAATCAAATTGGAGAAAGAGCTCTTAACTCTCGTTATCCAAAAGGGTATATTGTGTGCTTGTTTGAAAATAAAGATGGAGCCCTTGCTTCGAATATTCCTTCTGGGAACGATGTAGATAAATCATTTAAAAGAATAATTTTCAATCCCACATACAGCAACAATACTTTTTCTTTTACTTTAATGAAAGATCTTGATGTAGATGCTATATTTTCTAAATATCCTAATTTAAAGCAATTATTTTTAAATCAACAGAAAGACGCCCTGCAAGTGGCAAAAGAGTTTTTATTAGATTTTTTATTTAACAATCAAAATTCTGACGACCCTTTTATTCAAGAATACATAAACGGAGAACCTATAAGCAGTGAAATTTTAAGTGGATATTCATTAACTCAATTTCCAGAATTTTTGCCTGTTTTAGAGCCTAGATTTTCTTGTAATCTTTATTTAGATAAAAAACAAAACGCTTTTAATGCTCTTAATGATATATCAGCTATATTTAGGGGTATGATATATTGGTCTTCGGGTTACATGTTTGTAGCCAATGATCAAGCCAGAGATGCAATAATGCTTTTTAATAATGCCAATGTAATGGATGGAATATTTAGCTATAGCGGAAGCGCATCTACTTCAAGGACAACAGCTATAACAGTCCGATATAATGATGCAGCTGATAGTTTTAAGCCAAAGGTTGAATATGCAGAAGACGCGGCCGGAATAAGAGAGTATGGGTACATTGAGAAAGAAGTCATAGCGTTAGGCGTTACTTCTAGAGCCCAAGCACATAGATTAGGCAAGTGGATGCTTTACACAAATCAAACTGAAATTGACACAGTTCAATTTACAACAGGCCAAGAAGGTAGTTACTTAAAGCCAGCAGACGTAATTAAAATACAAGATACTTTAAAAAGTGAAAAGCGTTACGGGGGAAGAATTATAGATATTGATTACGCTGCAAAAACATTAACTTTGGATCAGGGAATAAAAGAAAATATTATTGGCCAAAAAATAACATGTGTTGTCCCGAAAGCTAACACCTCAGTAAGAGAATTAAATAAAAACGCTAACGAAAAAGTAAAATTATATATTTCAAACCCAGCTCAAAATGAGCGACCGGAGGGTATGTCTGACGCAGAAATAGATGCCTCAAGGCAAACGCAAATAAAACAATTTACAATTTCGGCGGTAACTGAAAATAGAGTTATAAAAATTAGTGAAACTGCTGATCAGGATTTTAATCTAATATCGAAGGGAGGCTTATGGTCTGTAGCAAATAACGATTCAAATTATGAAATCAAACCTATAGAATATAGAGTTTTGGCCGTTGTGGAAAATAGTCCTAATGAATATCAAGTTACTGGCATGATGTATAATAGGACTAAATTTGGTGCAGTAGATAGATCAGCTAGCGTGGAGCAAACCCAACAGTCTAAAACTCAAATCATAGATATCGGCAACGGACCTTCTACTTTGACTGGGGATCCTAGTTCAATTCAATTGTTGACGCTTGCTGACGGAGAACAAAGTCCAATATTTGACGCTAAATTTCCAATAGCAATAGAAGATATGGAAGATTCCAGCTCTTCTACTAAAAGAGAGTATTTAGAGGTAGATTTTACAAATTTATTGCCATCAAACAGTGTAACTTCTACTAATACCGCAGGTTACTATATTGAGGTTTACAAAGGAAATGGTCAAAAGGTTAGTTTTTCTTTGGATGGATTTGATAATACCTCATTTAAAGTGCTTTTAGGTACAAATATAGATAGATCAAATGTTAACTTTGCTCTATATAGATTAGACATAGACTACAAAATGGAATCCAGAGGATTATAATAATGCCAGTAACCAAATTTATAACACAAACTCCAGAGGATTATGGTGCGGCGTTGCAGATTTCAGGTTTTTACATATCAAACGAGTCTCCAGATCACCCCCATCAAGAACCTTTTCTCAGAAATCCTAATTTAGCTTTATTTACTGGAGGGCTTGGTATTAGCAATGATATTCACGTTGCTAGTGGAGAATTTTATATAAATGACCCGAAGATAAATTGGCATTTAATAAACCCCGCCACAAACGCTCCTTTTACTTCGACTGAAATTGCTAATTCCACTGCTTTTGACGGTTTTGAAGTTAATTTGAGAGATGAGACTGGCATGTTGATTAGCCAGTTAAACTCAGGAAGTAGAGATCCATTCATAAATCTTAGTACCCAAGGTATATCTACTTTATTTGGGGCTTTTGAAGGCCCAGCCGTAAGTGGAGTAAATCAATTTACCAACAGAAGAAGATTTCAAGTAGAAGTTATCTCAAGCGATTTTACTGGAAGAAAAAACACTGGTATTTATTTCTTAAATAGCCCAAGCCCGAATGTTACAGGCCTAGAGTTAAGTATTGGTTCTACTATTGGATTCGACGTTTCGTCTACAAAAACATCAGGACTGCTTTCTCTTGATATTTATGCGTCGGCGGATTCGGGCTATAAAATAGGGGGTATAGATACAGTTCCATCGGCAAGTGGCGAATTATTCCCGGGCGATGGGGAAACAGGGTTAAATTCTCCAGATAGAATTTATAGATTTGATTTAACGCATGATCAATACGCTCAACTTTTAAACGTAGAGGTTTTTCCGCCTAGAAACTCAGGTTTATATTACGCAGCAGTTTTAAGAGATAATTTTGGCACAGGGTTGCCTTATTATTATCCTTCTTCTGTAAAACCTTTTTCAATTGATCCTCTTTTGTACAATCCTGCGACAAGTGGATTGAATGGCAAAGTATTGGTTTCTCGAGATAATGTCAACAAAAAGACGGATACTAGATTTTTAGGAAAATTTTTAAAAGATTTAGCCGAAGACAGAACAAACTATGTCGTCAAGGTTGATGCAAGTGGAAATAATTATAAATGGAGTGATCAATTTACAATTGAGTCTCCTTTTGTTCAAGGAATATCTAATTTTGTTCATGGTACAGGTGCAGATAGGCTCGATTTTAATTTATTCACAACAAACACCACTTTGCAAGATTATGCTTACAGTGGAGATAATGCCGTTCCAATTTTTTCTGCTTATAATACCACTGGTATTCAGTGGTTAGATCATACAATAATTTTAGATAACGACGCTGGCGTCAGCGCGGGTTTTTCTAGCGGTCAGCTTCCAGTTAAAGAGGTGGCAATTGCATCTGGGTTCTCTTTAAGCCCTCAGATTTATTGGGGCGGAACTTTTGATACAGGTAGCAACCAGTTTGTATTTTTGCCAAATGGAGGGTTGATGGAGTCGGGCGTTTATTCTGGTACTTATCTGAATGGTCCAATTGGAGGAGTTTCTGTTACTGCGGAGGCGAGTGGCCCTCAAGGTGGAGGTGGATCAAGTGGCCCTG
>CEON01120185.1_pt1 | contig 11927 bp, 16 predicted proteins | sample 530291 | NCBI WGS metagenome assembly CEON01 (sample SAMEA2619888, study PRJEB7988) | marine metagenome | biome: marine biome (ENVO:00000447); feature: surface water layer (ENVO:00002042); material: "saline water (ENVO:00002010), including plankton (ENVO:xxxxxxxx)" | depth 5 m
TTACCTTCAATCTCTGGCTGGTAGTTTACCTTAGATACAACACCATTATTCCAGGCATAGGTACTACTTGGTCTATAATTAGAGTTATTTCCTATAAGGCGCTTTAAGCGATCAATGTAGTTTATAAGCTGGGTTAAATTCTTTTCTTTATTGTATGGACCAGGAGTGCGTCTATAGATACGCAATACTACGCTATATTCTCTAATCTGGTCCTCAGTGGTAGGTTCGTCTAATTCGTCTTGCGTCGGGATAACTCGTATAAAAAAGTTAGCGCGATGTTGAAACTCATTATCATAATATATTGGAACTTTGCCTAGTTCATTCTTTATAAGTTTTTCTAAAGGATCTAAAACATTAGATCTTAGTACGCTAGTATATTGAGTGGCCACATTCTACTTACGTCTTTTAACGCGAGCCTTTTTCATTTTCTTTTTTTTGGGTCTACCTTTTTTCTTACCGTAAGTACCTGGTCCGTATGGCATTATCTTTTTCTCCTTTTTGCTGTTTTAGCAGCTTGTTTAAATGCTTTAGCTGTAGGGGCTAGTCTTGATTTAGGACTTCTCATCCTTTCGACCTTTTTCGCACCGCTAGCTTTTTGTCTTTTAATTCTTCTGCGCTTTGCATGAATGTTAGCGTATAAACCTCTCCTTGCCATACTATCTCCTTAAAATTTGGCCAGACCTAACCTCGCCATGTTCTTCTGGCTGACCTACAACAATAATGCTGTACTCGTCATTAAGGGTATATACACCCTCAGACCATCTTATCTCCATACCATATGCTAGGGATTGATAGTCGCCGTTGATAACCTCATCTTCTACGACGTTCATCATGGCTAGGCCATCGTCATTTTTAATATAAACTGAATATTTTACAGAGCTTGCAGATCCGCTAGTAAATGTACCAGCCTGGGTTATCTTAACGCGCACGTCATCATAATCTACCTTTGGCAAAGCGTATACCTTGGTATCTGCTATATAGCCAGTACTACTTGCGTTTACAGAAACCGGTACAACTCGGCCCTCATTTAGTTCGTTTGTTGCTTCATGCCATAAAGCATAGTCGCCTCTTTTAAGGCGGTCCAGCATTCCATCGCCATCTGGAGATATGTAACGCTCGTAGATCTCCATTGCTTTATCTGGATCCTGGCTAGATATTAAAGCTGCGCAAGCTAGGCCAGCGTTAGCATTGATTAAGACAAAATCGTAATTACGGCTTGCAGCGCCCTGGTCCTCAGCTTTAGTTCTTTTAAATATTGGTCTATTTATAAAAGATCTAATATGGTCCGCTTGTTCATTAACAACTCGCTGCTTAACAGTTGCCCAATCCTCAGAGGCCTCATAAACCACTTCGTCTGGATCTATTAAGCTATAAACATATAATGCGTCTGCATCTGAATCGTAATACGCTTCGTCAGCTGCGTTTACATCTGAAAGCGAATTGCACATTGTTAATTCCTTGCCTTCGACGTAAGCCATTGATGTAAAGCCAACATTATACGCAACGTAAACGCTACCAGAATAAGCTTGCCAATTCTGAACAAGCCTTTTACGGTCGTAAGCATCTATATTACTCTCAATCCCTTGTAGGTCTGTAGTCGTATTGCAAAAACTTTCTAGCCTGGTTGCCATTAAGCCATTCCTCTATTTTCATCGTTCATAATATCATCCGGACCTACAGATTCAAATGATGCTACAATGTGAGGTACTTGAAGATTGTCAATCATGGTCAGTAGTGTAGCTATCTTTTTAGCGCCATCTATTGAAATTGAATTATTAACGTCAAACTGTATGCTTTTATTAAGGTGCTTTATCGCAAGTAACTCATCCATCATTGCTTGCATTTGTTCTGCTAAATTCATAAATGTCCTATTAGTCTTATTATCTATTAGGCAAATCGACTACTTAAGCCATTTTGTTACTTGCTCAATAAACTCTTCCGGGTTTCCTTTGCCCTCAACCGTATTATAAAACTCTTTCCAGTAATCTGCCATACCCTCAATGGTATTAGGCATACGCTTTGGAACCCGCCAGTATTTAATACGGCAATGAACTATGCCAGCTGCAATATTCTTTTCTAAAATTTCTGACCAAATATCCAGGTCATACATTTGCCAGTATTTAATATCGACTCTACTAGCAAACGCGCAATTCTGCATTAGCGGTTTTCTATGTGATAAAAAATGCTGGCAGTTATCTACTGCGCTAGCAGGTTCTACTTGAAAGAAAGAAGCAGCGGGACCGTCATTCATTTGTTTAATATACTCATAACGGCTTTCGATAATACCAGTAGCAAGCACAAGATCTACAGCCTCTTTGCTACAGTATTTATCTCCCATCAAAGCTAAGGTCCTTTGAATGAGAGACCTCATTTGAAGTATGCTAACCACTAGCTCTTCTCTACTTTTTTCTTAAACTCCTGGAACCAGACATCATCTAATTTATTTTTTGATGACTTGACTAGCTTTTCAACCATTTGCAGCGCAGCTTTTTTTAAGACTGCCTCACTAACCATAGCTTTAAATCCGCTAAAAATCATACTGCGCATAAACGGTATATAAAAGCCACCGCCTACAACTGCAAAAGCCCCTAAAAGCCAAGCCCAATTACCTTGTAACCATTCCATTTACATAACTCCTTTAATCCAGGCTAAAAGGCTTCCAAAGACTATCGTAAACGCAGCCAGAATGCCCGCAAACCAAGATTGTTTATTTTCTAAAACTCTAACTCTACCATTTTGTGCCTTAACGTCTACACGAATCTCTTTTGTAACCTCATAATTAGCAAGCAGTTTTTCCTCTAGCCTTATAACGCGCTCCATCATTTCATCTCTGTACTGCTCCAAATTACTGGTTTTTGCCATTTATACGTCCTTTTAAGTATTCAAGACTAGATCTTGTAGTATCTGATAAGTCATCAATTTCTTTAATTAAAATATCATGTCTACGCTCTGCTGCATCTATAGCTTTTTCTGCTCTACGATCAGCAGTATCGTCTGATTTATTAAAGCGGTCAATGAGCTTTATGGTAATATCCATGTTTTGTTTTAGCTTATTCATTAAAGTTTTTTGGAGAAATACAAGCTGCCCAGCAAAAAGTACTATAATTACGCCTACTACACCCCATTCTTGAATTGCAAATTCAGCCATGTATCTCTCCTTAAAACTTTTATTTTATTTTTCTTCTTCTGATTTTTCCAGAGCAGATTTTAAACTAGAAATAAATGCTGCACGACCTACCTCAAGCTGTTGTAGGTTAAATCTTGCGCCATCTATCTTTCTGTTTAGTGAATCTATATGGCTGACCATGATCTTTTGATCGTCAGCTAAGTCATTGATATTATAGCTCTTATCATCGAGCTTAAGTGTCGGTTCGGTTTCTTTATTATTTTTTGCCATTTCGACTTTCCTTTTGTTTATTGTTATGTCTTTGTACTAGAATTTCTAAAGACGTTAAAATTTAATGACCGGTGTTAATTTTCCTGGAATACTGGTAAAGGCTATCAATAGACATTGACATCTGCATTGCGGTGCTATCTATGACAAAAACGTCTCTATTTATCTCTTCCATATTTTTATTATAACCGAAAAGATAGTAGTCGTCTGAACAAGCTAGAGTGCCAAGGATAGCTGCAAAGGTAAGCAACGATCCAAAGGCCATATACTTACCTATGCCATATAACTCATGCCAGTCTATAGTGGCTCTTATCATCCTGGAGCAGCTTCCTCTAAGGCTCTTATGCGAGCCTCTAGCTCTATAATTGCCTTACTATTCATAGCAGAAAGACCTTCATAATCAAAATAGAAATAAGTATCAGTATCATCTCCAGCAACAACATCTTCGTCTGGATGCAATCTGTGAACTAATTTCGTAATTTCACCATCCATTGCTTGTATATCTTGAGCTATAACTCCATGATGCAGGTTCCAATCCATATTACCGCCCCAGTTGCCTTCTTCGTCTAGCTGCTGCACATGATCATCATCATTATAAATAAAATTAAATGTAGCAAATTTGCCATCTAATTTTTTGATCTCATCTGTTGCAGAACCCGTCCAATAATCTATGTTTCTTTTGTTTCTACGATCAGACATTCCACTTGGCGATGAAGTACCATTATTATTAAAATAGAATCTAGCACTTCCATTATCATCCAAGCGTAATATAGTAGACGTCTTGGATCTTATAACCATACCATAGCTATTAGGATGAGCAGACACACCAAGAATTAACTGATAATCATAAGAGACGTATCCATATATATTTTTAGCACCCGACCAACCAATCGTTGCATTAGTCGTCCAGTTGCCTGGCCCCGTAGGTCCTGGAGGTCCCGTTGGTCCCGTTCCGCCTGGAGGCCCTGGAGGTCCGGGAGGTCCACCACCTCCTGGTGTTCCCGGAGGTCCCGGAGGTCCACCTGGTCCTGGACCGCCATCAGATCCTGGAGTTCCTGGAGGTCCACCTGGTCCTGGACCGCCATCAGATCCTGGAGTTCCTGGAGGTCCACCTGGTCCTGGGCCACCTGGATTTCCATTAGTTCCAGGGGTTCCGTCAGATCCTGGAGTTCCTGGGGGTCCTGGGGGTCCACCTGGTCCTGGGGGTCCACCTGGTCCGGTTGGACCGGTATCTTTATCTACCCAACTTGTGTTTCCAGATCCATCAGTTTGTAGTACTTGCTGGTTAGTTCCATTGCCATTTGGCAACGTAAAGGTATAATTGCCTCCCATTGACGCTGGTGCTTTTAATCTGTGATAATTAACTCCATTATCTGAATCTTCTAAGAAATCAATAAATCCAGGTCCGTCTGAACCATTCTTAACAGTTATGCCAGCATTATGCGTGGTTGCTCCGGTAAATGTTGAACCAGACAATGCTGCTTTGCCGTCTAAGGCGCTTTGCAGCCCATCCACATTGCTAATAACGTGATTGTGTGAGTCGTCGGCAACTGTAGCCGTTAGTGTACCATTACCAAGATTTGTAAGCGTTACGTTTCCGCTTAAGTCTCCCCCGAGCGTTATGACTGGGGATTTATTTACTGTTACACCGTTAGCTATATCTCCAGAGTCAATATTGACATTTGTCATTGCATTGCTGCCAAAATCTATATCTTGTCCAAATACTACTTTTTCACTACCGGTGGTAGTAACTAGCTTAAGATATGAGTCTGTACCAGCTTTAAATTCTGCCGCTGCTGAGTTGTCTGCTAAAAGTGAATGAGTAATACCAGTATTACTTGCTGCGGATGATATTGTATTAGCGCTTAAACTTGCTATATTTGTAAAATTATTACCATTACCATCAAGGTCGCCAGCCAACTGGGTTATTGTGATAGACCCAATAGTGCCACCATTAATCTGATTACCGCTTAAAGTGTCAGCAGATATTTGCCCAGCAATAGTGTCAGCAGACATAGATCCGCCTAAAGATAAAGTGTTTCCGGCAATAGTTACAGCATTTGATGCTAGCTTTGCAGTTGGGATCTCTCCATCATCAACTACAAAGTTTGAAAAATCTAAATAATAACTTCCTTCTTGATCGTCTAGCTTGTCAGCGTTAAGGTTAGCTACTTTAGTTGTAGATGCGACTACTATTGGAGCAGTGCCAGTCGCAACGTCAGACTCAAAAGTCTGCGCTCTCATTTCAAAAGCGCCTATATCTACATTAGATGCCGCTCCTTCCATAATAGCAAGATTTTGTGCAGCTGAGGTGGTTAAGGTTGATCCAGATACATCAAGGCTACCCTCTACATTAGCAACTAAGGTCCCAGTGGTTATTGTTAAATTTCCAGTAGATGCACCAGTAAATGAGCCAGTTCCTAAAATAAATTTATCAGCTGACTCATCCCATCCTATAAATGCGTTATCTGAGTCTCCTCTTTCCAGCACAATTCCCATGTCATTTGCTGGAGATCCAGTAGTTCCATTGCCTAACTCGATTAAGCGATCTGATATTACGCTATTTGTTGTGTTGAGTGTGGTGGTTGTGCCATTGACTGTTAAGTTGCCCCCAATAGTAACTGCACCAGAGAAAGTACCGGTTGTGCCGGTTAGCCCGCCCATAACTAAATCAGCTGCTGTGTACCCAGATGCTGAAGTATTAACCGTAGATCCTGGTACTGTTTGAGTGTCAGTAAATATTCTAAAAGTATTATCAGTGGACGCATCATAAAAAATACCAGCATATTTAGTATCTGTAGACTCTACATACTTTCCATAAAATCCAAAGTCTGTTGCGTTTGCGTTGTTTGCGTTAGTCAATCCAGTAAAATTATTATCTGTTACAACACTACCAGTCTGGGTTGTTGTCCCAGATACTGTTAAGTTGCCAGAAACAGTTAAGTTGTTACCTACCGTAACATCATTTGGTAGGCCTACTGTAACAGTTCCAGAACTTTCTGCTACGTCTACTTCATTAGAGGTTCCAGAGAAAGTCATTGTACCGCCTAAAGCTATAGCTGTAGAATTTGAACCGTCTGAAATTGTAATTGAAGAATTAGATAGCTTGCTATTAGCAATAGATCCAGCAAGCATATCATTTGTTATGTCGCCAGTCCCTATTACCAGGTCAATAGTTCCATCAGAATCTTCATAAGTAACAGTGATGCCGGTCTCTGTATTGGACCCAAACATAGCTCCAACTGTATCTTGAACGACCTCAGTTAAATCTATGTTTGCTGTACCATCAAAGCTAACGCCATGTATGGTCCTTGCAGTCTCTAGTGCTGTAGCAGTTTGCGCATTACCAACAACTAGATCTATCGTACCATCTGAATCCTCGTATGTAGCAGTTATGCCAGTTTCAGTGTTAGATCCAAACATTGCACCTACTGTATCCTGGACCACTTCAGTTAGATCTATATCAGCAGTACCGTCAAAACTTACGCCGTGTATTGTTCTTGATGTAGCCAGAGCTGTCGCTGTATCTGCTAAAGCTACTGAAATATTAGCTGTACCATCAAAACTGGTTCCCCCTATTGTCCTGGCAGTAGCCAAAGCAGTTGCTGTAGCTGCATTGCCAGTAATGTCAGAGCTTGTCAAAGCTAACGTACCAGCTGAATTTGGAAGTGTTATAGTATGGTTTCCGCTAAAGTCAGCGTGGGCTGGTGCTTGTAGCCTAGCATAGTGTGCATTGCTAACTTCACAGTAAAAATCTATATTAGACTGGCTGCCGCCATTTTTAATAGCTATGGATCCCTGGGAAATTTCTACACCGTTTGTGGATCCGCCGCCTACACCTAATGATGTCGTGATCTCAGCAGCTGCTGGTATACCTATTGTTACAGCGTTACCGGTTGCTGAAGTTTCAATTTCGTTAGCTGTACCGCCGATTGTCAGCGTTTCAGAATCAAGATCTATAGCAATAGTACCAGAATCAGTAGTTAGGTCAAGATCTTCAGCCGTTATCTGCGTATCTACATAATCTTTTACTGCTGCTGAAGTTGGTATTGACGTGTCATTATCGTTTGACGATATACCCTCGGACTCTAAAACGATTGCTGACGCTTTAAAATTATCTACTTCAATATTACTTACAGTATTGCTATCTACGTCAATAGTTTTATTAGTTAGGGCTTGAGATCCGGTAAGCGTTGCTACAGTAGAATCTATAGCAAAGGTTACTGTATTACCACTACCAGAGGTGTCTATACCGGTCCCGCCAGTAAATGTCATGCTCTCAGAATCTAAATCTATATTTAATGCTCCACCAGAATCAGCTTGAAAGTCTAAATCTTGCGCTGTAACCTGGGAATCTACATAAGCCTTGACTGATTGCTGCGTAGGAACGAGTGTCGCAGAATCGCTAGCCATATTATCTTCATCAACAAAAGCTGTAATTGTAATAGATCCATCGGTAATGCTACCGAATGAAACAGTATTTGCGGTTGTAATACCACTTGAATTAATTGTGGCGTAAGTAGACGAGTCGTCTTTAAAACTGAAGTCTCCTCCGTCTGCGTTAAATTCTATATCTCCCGCTACATCTAAAGTAAAATCACCAGCCGCTACATCTATTTGTGCAGCGTCAGAAAAATTTATATCTCCTTCTAAAAATAAATCTTGCCAGGCAGCCGTTGCAGATCCTATATCATAAGTGTCATCTGCTGCTGGAATTAAGTTTGAATCAATACTGCCGGTTATTGTAACCGTATCTCCGCTAGCGTCTCCTAAATCTACGTTGCCCGTGAGATTTATGTTTGCCGCGGTTACAGTTCCAGTAGCGGTTATGTGGCGAAATCCCGAAATATCCTTCGAGGCATCGACGACTACCGCTTTATTCGCGATGATGGTTCCGGCCGTTACATCTGTTGAATTTGCGCGACTAACGGCGGAATCAATTTGTTCGCCAGTATAATCACTATTATAATTTGCCAATCTTCGTTCCTTTCAAAATAGACTTCATTAAAAAGGAAATAAGACTACATTAAATCTCTTTACCATCGGCCATTGCTTTGCAATCTGATTGAGCTTTGAACTCTTTGCCTGGCCAGCCGTTTCCTTTTAATTTAAATAGTGGACCGCTCATTAGCTTTTTAAGCTTTTTATTTCCGCAGCACTCGCAAGTTGCTACTTCGTCAATTTTTGTCATAAGCTCAAAAACAGTTTCGCATTTATCACATTGATAATCGTAGGTTCTAAACATTGTCTACCATTTTGTCTTTGCTGCCCAATATGCCGCGCTCATTTTCCCTTTAGCTATGTTCTTGCGATGTCTAGCTAAAAAAGATTTACGCCTGGCTTTTTGAGCTTTTGTTGTAGGTTTTTTACCAGCACCTCTAACCCCTTGCTGACCAAAGCGTATTAGCTTGAGCTTATGACCGCTTTGCGCTAGGACCATGTGAGATTTGGTTTTGTGGGACGGTGTTCTCTTGGGCTTATTAACGCCTTTGAGACCGTATCTTTTTAACATGGATTTTTTTCTTGAAGTATGTGGCATACAATCCAGCAAGCGCCCAGCATAAGCCAGGCGCTTACTAACTCCTTAGTTAAGGATTAAGGATTTCTGAACTCATAGATACGAGCTTCAAAGACTGCGACAGCGCCATAGGCCATGTCGGATACGACTTTGTTACCCAAGAAATCTACTGAGTATTCAGCTTGAACTCTAGGTTCGATCTGGCGAGCAGCACTAACGGCACTAGGATGTACGATGTAGCCTACTTCCGTATTTGTTGCTCCAGCATTTCCCATAACCGTGCTATGTAGCACTGGCATTCCATAGAGTTGGCCAATTTGACCATTAAACAATGGATTTTGAGCGCCAGCAACCTTAGACGCATCAATAAAATCGCTAATTCCAAGCATTGCTGTATACAATGCTGGAGATACGATCATTTTGCATTCTGCGGTGTCTACATCAGACTCCATAAGGGTTTTCATACCCGTACGAATTTCTGCTGCGGTTATTACGTTATCGTTAGCTAACTGAGCGCCATTTGTGCTACTTGACTCGACTTTTGATTCAATGAATGCGTCGTATGTCTTAGCCAAGGCATAAGCGTGAGTAGAGATCTCTTTTTCCAGTAATCCTGGATTCGCCTGGGTGGCGGCAAAATCTTCTACCAAGCTCGCGACGTAGCGATGTTGATCGACTGTTAATTGGCTTTCGCCATGAGTGTTTGCTGAGTAAGTAACAAGTGTTTCTGCTGACTTAGCTGCATCACTAGCTTCTGCTAGTTTAGGGATGTGGCTACAGTTAATGAGTAGCTCTTTATCTACTCTCTCCAAATTTCTCTGGAGTGTCGGACTATCTCTTCAACCCAGTAGGTTGTCGGGGCCTCGTGGAAAGATTATTTCACTTTCTAGTCTCTGCGGCTGTCTTGCGACTTCACCTCTGATTGCCTTATCTTACGACTTAGGTTCCCAGATTTTTTCCCCAATAATAATAATCATAGTTGCCTATGAAAACGTCCCATTGAACACATCGCCTCTACCTTTAACCAGGCCATTCAAAGAGGTATCTACGCAAGATTCCCATACAAGCTTACGCTCGAGATATGCTTTTACCCCGTCAGACCAAATTTCTGGTATAAAATTTGCCTAAAATTGTTATCGTAAAGGCTTTTTATCCCTTACTTCTTTAAGTTTCCTTAAAGTTCGGCATAACTTTTCACTAATAGTGTCGCGGCCTCGTGGATCTATTATTTCAAGATCTATGCTCTGCCCCTGGGTATACTAAATATACTCTTCGGTTCGGGTTGGCTTATCTTTCGACTTAGCGTTCCCGCTTAATTCCGCGATTTTAGACCGCCCCAAATTATTTAAGCGGTCGTCGTAGTTACACTTGCACCGGCAAAATTTTCTGATAATGCCATGTTTTATAACTACCTTTCTATACTATCTTTTAGTATAGTTTTCGAGAACTTTACTCCAGTTGTTCTGCCTTTGATCTTTAGTCATCTCAGTAAAAGGATTTACCTTATTCTCCGGCATAGGACGAGAGAAAGCCTCGTTTGTTTCGACTTTTAACTTTACTTGCCGTGAAACAAACTTGCTTAACTTTTCGGTGCTAAGGTCGATTGCAAATTCACGGTCCTCATCAGAAAGCTGATCCAGAAGATTTTTACGGGTAGCATCTTTTAACGCTTGCCCTTCTTCTGCAAGAGATTTGTACTCATCCCGTTCGGATTTGTACTTGGTAGCAAGATCTTTCCATTCATTATTTTTCTGCATCTTAGCTTCTTCAGCTTCATTCATTTTATCTTGCAATTCCTTTACCGTCTTTTCAAGCTCCTGGCGCTGGTGTCTGTACTTTTTAGCATCTGCTATAGCTTGGGATAATGCGCTGTTATCTTGGCTATCTTGAACATTGCCCTGTTCTACGGGTTGAGCTTGCTGCTCTACACTAACTTTAGTGTCCTGGTCCATATTAACTCCTATATGGTGTAAACCTTGTAACCCATACCATTCTTTTTTATTTCCTTTTGGAAATTTGTTATAACCTCATTGCGCATTTCTTGAGCAATGAACTTTTGTAGGTCTGGTGTTGTCGGGTTTGTTTTAGTTGATACAAATCTTTGTCTAATCTTTTTCTTTTTTCTAGGTCCCTGGAATTCCATACGTTCTGCCATCTTAGGATCTGTGATTCCATACCGGAAACCTTTATTAGACGATTTCATAAAATTAAAAGCTTTCTTCATGTCGCCACTTAAGGTCAAATTAACTTTGCCGCTATGGCCAGCTTTCACCTTGCGCTTTCTATAGGCCTCAGTGTACTTAGCAAATGGCTTACCAGCTGCATTAACACCTTTTTCAAAGATATTGTCCTTATGCCTTTGCATAACAGACTTACCGACCCTTTGAAAAAATGGTCTGCCAAACTTGAATGCTTTTCTTACGTTAATCATCTATTCTCATAATATTGCTGTAAAGTAATAGGTGGCCTAAATGCCTTACCTTTGCGCTTTACTCGCATTTGTTGGTATGCTGCTTTAGCTTTAGCGCGTACCTCTTTATTTTGTGTCTTAGATGACAAAGCGACCCATTGATGTCTACAATTAAATCCACCACCGTCTCGCAAAGCGCCTGGGAATTGACTTTCTACGTCTTTAGCTGTCATCGCACCCTGGCTCAACATTCTAATACATACTGGCCTGGTCTTAGAATCCATGGGTCCGGTATAAATGAGCTTTTGCTCTGGCTCGCTTTCTAACTGTAATAAGGTCAATGAACGTGAATAATTTGCTAGAGATGTCGTTATAATTGTATTGACCTCGTATGGCTTTATAGATAGATCCTGGGAAAGCATTTGTCTTAGCTGCTTTTTAGATTTGTTTTGCATAACGCCCTGGACCAGAGAAAGCCTCACTGACTCTCCAATATTATCTGCGTATTTTAAGATTGATGACTGCTGCATATCTCTAAGGGCAACTAATTGTGATTCAGTTACCTTACCAAAGAACACTGCATCATCTAGGAGCGTGTCAAAGCT
>CEON01040104.1_pt1 | contig 11913 bp, 4 predicted proteins | sample 530291 | NCBI WGS metagenome assembly CEON01 (sample SAMEA2619888, study PRJEB7988) | marine metagenome | biome: marine biome (ENVO:00000447); feature: surface water layer (ENVO:00002042); material: "saline water (ENVO:00002010), including plankton (ENVO:xxxxxxxx)" | depth 5 m
TTAGGATGTGCTAATAATGATGCTAATTCAAACTTAGCTTCAAGATTACTCCAGTTTCTTATATCAAACATATCTAAGCCACGTAAATTCTCTGGTAAATCTTTTTTAACTAATCCTAGAGTTTCACCAATTTTATTAATTCTATCTTTTACTTGATTATCTGCCCACCAAGCATATGGAGTTCCTTTCATTTTCATTTTAGGGTCATTTAATACTTCAGTTGGAACTACATCAGGATTACCCATAGCTCCTTGTACATACAATTTCATAAATGTAGACCAAGCTTCTGTTTGTTCTGGCCCCATCTTTTTATACATAGTTTTACCAAAATCATTAATAGTATTTCTGCCAAATATTTGTGATAATTGTCTGTAATATGTATTTACCATGCCCTTAGCATAGCCAGAAGCTACTTGTCTATCTAAAGAATATCCAGGCATATGAGCATTTCTTGAGAACATAGAACCTGCTTTTTTAACACTTTTAAACCAGTCAATACTATTTTGTTTATCCGCCTTTTTAGCATTAATATCTTCTAATACATTAAAGTGACTCCATTCATCTAAATCTCTAAAATTCCAATCTCCAGTTAATGCATGATGCCTATATGTTAAATTCTTTAATAATTCTTGCATTTGCGCTTCAGGTATTTCAGCTTCATTAAGATGTTTTGTATAACGCTTTAATGATTCTATTGCTGTTTTTTTATCAAAATGCATATGAGGCCAGTATCTGTCAAAATCAATTTTATTTGTAGGCAAAGTTTCTGTTTTCATTAATTCTTTTTTTACTTTAGGGTCTCTAGTCATTTCAATCATCATTGACTTAGCAACTTTTCTAATACCATCAACACCTAAATCCCTAATAAATCCTTTACCTTCTTGATAACCATTTTTTAAATCATTAACAAATTTTAAATGGTCAATCTTCGGACTTGTTTTTGCTTTATCGTAATAACCTATAATATAAGGCTCTAATGATTCTTGTATAGGAGTAATAGATTCTTTAGTTTTAGCATCTTTTGGAGTATTACCAGTAACAAATTCATACATATCTTCAAAAAATTTAGTATATCGTCTATTAATAAGATTAACTACCTCTTCGCCTCGCAATCTTCTTTGCTCTCCTCTAACATTAATAGTATAAATTTTATCCTTTATAGATTTATTATAATCATGTTTTTTTAATACATTATCGTATAATTCATTATATGTAGCTGCATCAGCAAAATTAATGCCAGAATCTTTATTCTGTCTAGATAAAAGGTATTTAGCATTTGGTTTTTCTCTAACAGCAATAGCTACTTCATGCAATGCTTCAGCATCTCTCATATTATCAAGAAAAAGCAAATCCTCACTTAATCTTTTTTCTATTTCTTCTGTATGACCTATAGCAGCATCATTAGCCCTACCAATCCAACTGGTTAACTCATCCATATATTGAGTAGGCCTCATTATTTTTCCTTTTTTAAAAGTACCTTCAGGAGTTAAGAAATATCCTTTTTCTTGCATTAATACAATTTCATCTTTCATTAATTCTCTATTAATAGTTTCAGGAAATTGCAAATAATGTCTTTGAGATAGTTTAGTTACGCCACCTTTTTTAATTCTTTGCCACAAAGTTCCGCCTCTTACTTCATTAAACCAATCTTTCATAAAAAGCCAATCTTGTTTATTCATAAGACTTATGTCTTTTTCTAATAAACTTCTTACAAGTAAATTAAAGTTTTCTGAAACTTTATTATTTTCAAGACGTAAATGTTGCAATACATCTCCTATAGCATCTTTTGTTTCAGCATCTAATTCAACTTTTTCTTTTGGTTTTTTAACACCTTCCCATCCAGATGTAGACGTTACAAACTTATCAATGTCAGAAGTAAAATATTCAGGCATTCCTTTTTCTATATTTGCTTGTTTTTGAGGTTCATTAACAATGGTTTCGCCTAATTTACGTATATCTTCAGGAGCTCTATGTCTAGATACTTCTGTATAAACATCTGCCATATCTCCAAGAAAGTTAATTCTATTATCTTTACTTACTGCTTCACTATTATATCCAAGCCTAGACATAGATGTTTTTGATGCTTCTTGTCTTAAACTACTTATCCATCTATATTCAGTTTCATTAAGCTTTATATTCTTATCTTTAACTTGTTTTTCAAATGCTTCTATTTTAACTAAATCACCACGATTCAAACTACCTAACATTAATACATCCATTAAATCCTTTTGGTTTTTAGTATTATATTTATTCTGTTTTAATTTCATTATATTAGCATCAATCTCAGCCTGGTCCATCAATGCAGTTTTAACTTCTTTTTTATCAGAAACTTCCCAACTAAATCCAGGGTCTTTAATATTATTTCTTTTCAGAAAATCAGCTATATCTAAACCTTTATCACCTATTTGTTCTTGAGTTTCAGGGTCATTTTGCCTACGTTTACGAGCCATTAAATAACTATCTCTTTTCATTCTATCTACATCTTTAAAAATATCATTAATGTTAGCTCTTTCTTGTTCTGTCATTCTATCAATAATATCTTTAGACCTTTTAACAGTAATAAGAGTAGTTAAATCTTTCATAATTAAAGCACTTGCTTTGTCTCTTATATCTCTTAATACTTTAATTCTTTCATCACGCCAGTTATAATTTTTAACAGTTTTTTTACCAAGTTGAAACTCTTTTTTAGTTTTATTTAATAATTCTGGAGTTAATTGAACTGTAGTTCCATTGATAGCTCTAGCAAATAAATGTTCACTATTAGCAACAATTTCTAAATCATTAGTATTAAATAATTTTAATGTACGTTTACCATCTTTACCAGCATTCATAGTAATATTTAAATAATGATGATAAGGTAATTTAAAAGACCTTCTGCCTAACATTTTAAGCATTTCATCGTAACGATTAACGCCATCATTATGTTCTTTATATAATTCTTCGACTTTAGTTATATCTAAACGCCTTAATGGAGAGTCAGAATAATCAATAGGGTGCAATAACCTAGATACTTTTGGTGTCATAGTATTAATAAGCGCTTCATCTTGGAACATAAGTTCTCTAGTCATCTCATGGCGTTCATCCATAGTAAAGTTTCTATTATTATAATAATCTCTACCATAATAAGCTTTATTAGATTTTTCCATTATTCCATGAAGACCTGCCTGTTTTAATTGAAATAAGGCAGATGCATCAAATGTATCTAATTCTTTGTTTGGATTAGCAACTTTCTTACCATTTTTCTTCATAGATGCTATTTCAAAATGAGCATCATACATAGTCTTCCACCATTGCTCATAGCTTTTTAAGCCTGGAAAGTCCATAGGGTCGGAAGATAATCCTACCATAGCCCTAGTTACCTTCCTAATATTATCTTTCGCAGAATCGCTTGTTTTGGGCTTTATTTCCATTTCATACTTATTATCAGTCCATTTTCCCTTAATTTTTTGCTTTACATTAAATGAAAACGAATCACTGCCTTTATCTATCATCATATTATAGGCAGAAGCCATAATTTGTTTTGGACTTACAGCTGCTCCACCAAGTAGATTTCTACCATCAGTAGCTGCTTGAGACATCTCCATTCTAGTATTGGGAGCATAAATAGAAGATACATCATTGATATCATATTTTCTGTCATCTTTTAATATTAAGTCTTTAATAATTTCAGGGTCTTTGTTGTCAGTAATTACTTCTTCACCCTTTTTATTTTTACCATAAAATTCTTTCTTATTAGCTTCATACATATCTTTCCAGCTTTCTTTAAAGCCACCTTTACCACCCATATAAATATAGGCAGAATCACCATCAAGGTCAGCGCCACCAAGAGCTTTCATTGCTCTAGAATGTAATAATATTCCGTGCCCTTCTCTACCTGTAAACCCTCTAAACTTTAATACATGCGTACCTGAAATAGAATCCATTGGAACTCTCATTACAGCAGACCTAAATATTTGTTCTAATTCAGCTTTTTGTTCCTTAGATGGTTTAGCTTCATACAATCTCCAAAGTTCTCGTAAAGACTTATTACCAAAAGATTCTGTCTCAACTCTAAGATTTTTAAATGCATTATCTAAAAAAAATATATCATCTCTTGTTTCTAAATCTTTTAACCTAGCATTAACATTATCCATATCTTCTCTAAGATATCTATCATATGGTCTCATTCTAGCAGATGCTGAATTATTAATTTTAGGTTTAGTAGCTTGATTGACAACCCAACTTGATAATACTTTCATTCTATAATCATTAACAAAGTTATGAGTAAATATAGCCATTTGATTTTCAGGCTTACCTCTTTCTCTAGCTGCTATTCTGCCATCTTGTATCATTTGAGTAGTAATAGAATTAAACTCTTCTAATTCTACCATTTCATCTCTAAAGGTATTTTTATCTATATCACCACTTTCAAATTCTTCAGCTAATGATTCTTTTCTTTTTTCTAACATGTGTTCATAAGCTTTACGGGCAAACAATTGATTGCCTGGCTTACGCATAGCAAGTACAATCTTATGTAATCCCATATTATCCCAGTCTAGCTTATCTAAATCTCTCATTAATTCTTTGTCAGACGCTGTAGATAATTTATCTAAATACCTGTCTAACTCAGCATTAGCTTCTTTACTACCTAAGTATCTAGGCTCAATAGTACTTTTAAATATATCTTCTACTACTTCAGACATTTTAACACCAGCTTTAGTAGTAGGCGCATATGCTAATGATTCTACTAGACTATTAAGTAATTGCTTTTTGAGTGATTGTTTTTGAAGCATTTCAGGACCTTGACGAACACTATAATTAAATTTAATATGACTAGGGTCAAGTTCGTATGTAGTATCAAATTGTCTAGTACCCATTTGTTTAGCAGCTGATTCTGGTATAAACATATGTATACCACTAGCTTTCATATCTGCTGTCTGTTTATCTCCAGCAGCATGAAACATATACTTGCCTAATAATGCTCCATGTTCTTTATTTGGAGATATAATAAATGATTTATTTTGACCTGAAGGAGGATGTCCAGCATCTAAATTTAATGCTTTAATTACATCATCTCGTACTATAATAGCACCATCCATATGTTCTGTCATTTCTGTATTCTTTAAATTAGCTAAATTCTGGTCTTTAATTTTAGCTCCAATATGAGTATCCATTTCATTGTCTATTTGAAATCTAAAATTGCCTTCTGATGTTAAATCTTTTACCTTGCCCTTATAAAACTCTTTATCAGCAGCATATGAATCTGTCATCCATATTTGGCTTCTTTTATTCCAACCTTTAACATCTTTAATAAAGCCAGGTCCTAACATTTTTTTAATATTAGATTGACTAATTTCCATTCCATTTTTAGACAGATTCCATAATACATTAGATACAAATGCTTTATCAAAATATTCTTCAGCTTGTTTTTTTGTTAAAAAATTATCGCCTTTTTGAAATTTACCAAATCGTTTAACAAAGTCATCTCTTACTTGTTTAATTTTATAACGCTTAAAATTTCTAGTAATTGAATTAAAAGAATGCTTATCTGTCTCTGGATGATATTTAATAAATATTAATCTATCATTATCTGCTTTACCACCAAAATAATAAAATCCGCCATTTTCTTTTTTAGCCCAATGTTTCATACCTCTAGACATTAAATTGTTATATTTATCTATTCCATGTTGTTTAGAAGTTCTAAATCTAGATATATCCATATCTCTAAACCCAGTTTTGCCTTCAACAGTAATATGGTCTAAAAATGCAAAAGCTCTTTCATCTTTTCCTGTTAGACTTCTCCATACCTCATCTATTATTTTCATAGGTTCAACAGTACGTTTAACATTACCTGCCATAGTTTTTTGCAGGTCATCAGTCATTTTATATATCTTCTCACCATCAGAAGTAAATTGAATTAACTTTCTGTCATTATTCTTTCTACTAACCCATTGCCTTAAAAATCCTTGAGCATCTGCTTCTTGTTCTGCATCTAATTTTAAATTAAATGTATCTTTTAATTCTTTAAATAATTCTTCAGACCTGTTAACTTTTGATTGTTTATTTTCATATTTAGGAAAAATGGCAGATATTCTGTCCATATCTTCAATCATTTTAGTTTCTTTAATAGGACCTGCAAGTCCTTTATAAGCATCTAAATTAGACATATATTTTTTAACAAATCTAAATGGATTAATACCTATTTCTTTTTCATTGCTAGGTAAACTACCAACATCTGTATCATCTATTTTAGAATCTCTATCAGTTGCTTCTTCTTTTTTAGATTGCTCAATATCTTTACGTTTTACTTCCATAGGAAAATGTTTATCAAACAAACTAGCAAAAGCTTTTTTAGATTCTAATTTATTAGCTGTATCAGATATAAAGCCCATAGCTCTTGGAGGCTTGGGGGGTTCTTGAGCTGAAAACCCTCTAGCAGATGGTAAATATTTAAACCATTTATTTTGATTATATTCATATACATAAACAGGCTTATTCATATTAATAGCCATTTGAGCAGCCCATCCAGGAGCGCCTTCTAACTGAGTCTTAGATATATTTACAACTTTGCCTTTTTTATCCTTAAATTGTCTAAATTGACCTGATAGATATAATGCATCAGCATTTTTAACAACAAAATAATTCTTTCTAATTATATCTTGAGCTTTACCTATTGGTTGTTTCCCTAATACATCAGAAGCTCTTTGGACAGCGACATTAGCTTCAGCTAATTCGTTTGGCGTTAATTTGTGAGCTACGCCTGGAGTAATTTTCTTTTTAATTTTACTACGCTCTTCAGGAGTAACCATATGTATATTAGCCATTCTGTCTTTTCTTTTATGACCTTGTCTGGCTATAAATGATTCTATGCCTCTTTGGCCAGATGTAATAACAAAGTTTTCAAATCCAGCTAAAGCTCCAGGTTTTAATCTAACCTTTTTACCTTCAGGACCTGCTACTTCATAATACTCCCCTAAATTTTCAGCAACTCTTGCAGCCTTATCTACATCTACACCAAGTTGTTGTGCAAAATCCCATATAGCAGCTCTATTTTGCTCAGGATTGCCGAATCTAGCTTGAAACATCTCTTTGACTACTGGTTGTACCTCAGAAGGTAAATCTTTCCATTTTGAGCCTTCTACGGGGTCCATTGCTACTTTTAACTGAGGATTCTCTTTTGCTTCTTTTACAAAATCCTCCATATATTTACCAGCTTTAGCTACAGTCCAAGGTCTTTCTTGCCCTCCAAACCAAGCTCCCATAACATATTGATATACTTGCTCAGGAGTAGTAGCTCCCTGTATAGTACTAGGTAATCCCATAAATAATGAACCAGCTAATGTTTTCGCTACCTTAGTGCCAGCTTCACTACCAGTATTAATAAAGTTACCTATGCTTCTAAATACACCACCAGCCATACCACCTTGTATAAATGCATTCATCATTTCATCTACGCCACCTTGCCAAGAAGAAACGGCAGAAGCTGCTCCTAGATGAAATGCACCTTCAGTAATATGCCTAGCTCTATTTCCTAATATAAAGTCAGACGCAGTATTAACAGCTGAATTTTTAGCGAGTCTGCCTCTTTCTAAAAATGGTTTAACATTCTTTTTAGCAAAATTAGTAGCTACTTTAGCAGCAGCCATAGGGACAGATTTATCATTAAGTTTTCTAGCCATGTTAGCTGCAGTTAATAATGATTTAGCACCAGTAACTTTAGCAGCTCCCATTAATGGACCTCCAAGAATACCTGGAGCAAATCCAGCTAAATGACCTAAGTTTTTAAATATAGCTTCATATTCATTGTCAGGCTCTTCACCAAAGTGCAATGTAGTAAAGCCTTCCATAAATCCTGCACCAAAATCAGTAAGAGCATCAGAAATACTAAACTCTCCTTCATAAAATGGTACGTTATGATATGATGCGTGTTGTTGTATATTTTGTATAAAATGTTCTGGGTATGCTTTAGGGTTTTGTTTATACCTCTCTATGACACCTCTGAGAGTCTTTTTATCCCATTGTGGTCGGAACTCCGCCATAAAATTTACTTACCTTGTGATTGCTGATATAAATCTATTAAAGATGGAATTGCAAAAGCTGCTTGAGCCACCCTACCCCATGGGCTCATACTTACGGCTCCTTTAGCTAACATACCAAGAATGCCTAAATTACCAAGCCCTCTTCCTACTTCTCTACCAGTTTCACCACCTAAATATTCACCTAAAGCTCCTCCTTGACCCAATGCAGCATATCCTAAAATACCACCAGGGCTTGCCATTGAGAATGCGTTACTTTTAGGCATTTTTTTCATTAAAGTTGCATATCTAGATTCAGGTTTAACAATCTTAATACCTTTTCTATTTGCTTCTAATGCATCAATTTTCTTTTGAATAGCTTGATTAGATTTATGGGCTTTAGTAGCTGTGTTTCTTTCTGCCGTTAAATCAGCTACTTTTTTACGTAAATCTTTTATCTTTTGGTCATTTCTTTTTAAAAGATGTTTCTTTTCTTCTAAATTTAAATTTTTATTAGCTGTAGCTAAATCACTTTTAATAAGACTAACCCTTCTACCTGTACCTTTTAATTTTGCTTTTTGTTCATTAATTTCTTTATTAATAGATGCTCTATCAGCCCTAGCTTTTTTAGCAGCATCTATTTGTTCTTGAGGAATTTCACTTAAATATTGCGCTCCATATGCTCCACCAGCTAACGCTACAGGAAGGCCTACCCTGCCAAGCATACCAGGGTCCTCCACCAATCCTTCAATGACAGATGGGCTTGTATCGGGTAGATATTGTCTAACCATTTGAGCTTGTGCAAATGCTTGTTCATCTCCACTAGATTCAAGGTCAGAAACTAAATCCATTAAACTATTATATAATTCAGGAGCCTTTTCAATACTTTTTTTAATTTTTTTATCACTAACTCCACGTATAGAAAGCTTATTAATTTGCTCCATTTGCTTTTGAGTTTTCATTGCAAGAGCTTGTGCATATTGCGATTCAAATGTTTGAATGTCTTGAGGCGAAACTCTCCCACCTCTTAATTTTACATAATCATTCCAAAGTTCAGTTTTATCTGGCATCATTTCACCACCAGAATAAACAGGCTCTCCATTAACTATATCAAATTCACCACTAGCATTCATTCCATATTGCAATAAATTGCCAAAAAAGCTAGATTCTTTGGCCTGCTTAGCAGCCATAAATAAATCACTAATTCTCTGTCCTGGGTCTCCGTAAGCCATTATTTATATCCTAATACGTTTTTGTTAAATAAATCTGTGTACATATCTTTTGTATCCCATAAAGCATCCCACCATTGCCCTGGCTTGCCATAGAATTGAACATTAGGAGAATTTAAAACATGCCCTAACATTCCTTCTCTAAGAGTTTTACCACCTGGGTATTCAATATCAAAAGGATTCGTTGTAAAAGTATCATATACAGATTCTCCAAAACGACCTACTTTATCTCTAAAAGTATCTTGAAAATCTGTAGTAACCATAGGTTCGCTTGAACGCCTTAACCATTCTTCTTGAAATTTAGCATCTGCATCTGCATCTGCCGCCCCTATTAATGCTTTTCTATTATCTGCTACAGAATCTAAATCAAGTACATTATAAAGCACATCTTGGACATCTAAATTAGGGTCACCTGCCATAATTTGCTGAACTTGATTTGCTATTTCTTGCTCTCCAAGACTTTGATTATATTCACTTTGTTCTGCTGCAGATACATCAGTTTGTTCATCTGCCCCCAATCTAGGAGAAGTTACAGTGCTCCACCCTTTGTCTCCAAACCCAGGTATTCCAGTCTTTAAATTACGGTTAACAAGTGGGGATGTATAAGGAAGATTCTGTTGAGGTCCTATTGCATTAGCCATGCCTCTTATTCCAGATTCAGAAAAAATAGTATTGTTAGAACCATCTAGATTTTTTTGTAAGCTAGGAGCAGTCTCGCTATAAACATCATAATCTTTTTCAGATAAATCTCCAGTAAGAAGGTCTGCTTGCTCTGCGTCTCTTAAAGCTTGTTCTTCTGCAGTTACTGCACTATCACCACCTTCATATTTATAATTATCTGCCATATCTAAAAGACTTTTCTTTTGCTTCTTAGATAAATTTTGATGCGGCCTACCATGTAATTGTTCCCAAGTATTGTCAGACATTTTAGAATCACTAATACCAAAAAACTCTTTTCTGTTATCGGAACGAGCTTCTTTTAGTAGGTCTGCACCTCTGCCTTGCTTAATTTCTCTATCTAACCATTCTTCTTGACTCATAGGAGTTCCTACTCCACCATGCCTATTTAGATAAGCATTATAATTAGATTCCATTGTATCGCTAAATTTATCTTTATTTAGCTTAGAACGAAGTTTCTTTTCACCCTGTTCTTTTTTAAATTTTGTTCTAAATTCTTTCCAATCAGGTTTATCTTCACCTTCTGGAGTAGCTGCTACTTCATCAGCAAAAGCTTTTTTAGCTTTTTTATTTATTAATGAGGAAACTCCTGAGCTAAGACCATATCCTGCAAGAAAACCCAAATCTTCACCTAATGCTTGAGATTGCTGCGCTCTTCTTTGATTGGCTCTATCCATAGCCCATAACTGATTACTTACATTATATTTTAATGCCATTAAATTTCCCTAAAATAATTTATTACTTAAATACATAGTAGCACCTTGAAGTACACCACCTAACAAACCACTTCCAAACTGACTTTTTCTTTCTGCTTCAGCTAGCTCTTTAGCTTGTTTTAATTCTTGATTAGCAATATAACCTTGAGCAATATTTTCTTGTATACCCATCTGTCCTTGCATTATATCTCCAAGCATACTTTGAGATTGGCCTAACATATTTAATCCTAAATTTTGTTGACCTAACATACCTTGTTGATAAGAAGACAGAAGACTTCTACCTGTATCTTGTTGTCTTTGTATTGCATTTTGAAAAGTAATACCACTATCTTGACCCATAGCTGCAGCTTTTCTTCTTGCTAATAAATTTTGTAATGCCAATTGTTCTTGGCTTTGTTGACGCATTAAATCAAATCTTTGCTGATTCATAGCGCTTTGTGGGTCCATAATATTTCTGCTTAAACCCACCATCTCATCATATGCACCACCTAATTTATCTACTGTAGCTTGTACAGGTTGCATATAACCTTGAATTGTATTAAGGTTTATTTGATGTTTGTCATTAGCAGTAGGTCCTGACTGAACCCAATTATTAATATTTTCTAGTAATTTATTCATAATTATACCTTATAATATAATACTCTACTGAGTATTAATCCAATCTATAATTTCGTTTATCTTATCTAAGCATTTCTTAATTAACTCACCATGCTCTGTAGTGTTTAATATATTTTCGTTATCTGTATAATCTATTTTATCCATAAGATTCCTACCTTAATATTCCTACTATATTCATTGCAAATTCAAAATAATAATAAGTACTTGTATCTGTTGTAGTTCTTCTTAAACAAGGTATTATAATATCTCCTGCACTAACATTAACACTCAAACCTGTTTGCTCCATCTTATTGTAAATAGACCCTGTAGCAGCTAATGATTGAGTTGCTCCTATTTGAGACAAAGATGTGTTTCCAGCAGAACCATATGTAGGGGTACCTGTTAAAAACGCTAGCTCATATGTTTGACTACTTGTAAAATTACCATAAACATGGTAACTAGTTATAGTACAATCTTCTGGAACAACAATACAAGGGTTGTAAGCATCGTTCCAAGTTGCAGGTAAACTAGAACTGGAAAAATGAGAACTCCAATTGACAGAATTTATACCATATGTTGTGCTAGGAAAATACCAATTATCATATCTTGTATACCATCTAGAACCAGTATTAAAGTGCCATTTTTCAGCTATCTTACCATTATTAGTTAAAGCTATATCATTTCCAGCATCATCTGTAA
>CEON01011663.1_pt1 | contig 11909 bp, 9 predicted proteins | sample 530291 | NCBI WGS metagenome assembly CEON01 (sample SAMEA2619888, study PRJEB7988) | marine metagenome | biome: marine biome (ENVO:00000447); feature: surface water layer (ENVO:00002042); material: "saline water (ENVO:00002010), including plankton (ENVO:xxxxxxxx)" | depth 5 m
AAAAAACTGTCGATGAAAAAATTGTAAAAGCTTTACGTAAAAAAATTGATATCGCAAGTCAGATCATGGGAGAGAAATTAGAAGACTGGATTTAAAGTTTTTGCAATAGAACTACGATAACACCACCCATACCAGTCATTACTGCACCCATAGAAACTAATAATATTCTTTCTATTCTAGTTATTTGACCCTGTAATTGTTGCATTCTATCATAAGTTTGTTTTTGCATTATTCTGCAAAGCTTCTCGTGTGATTCTATTCTTTGTAATGCGTCGTCTTTTTTACTCATTATCTTTGTCCTGTTAATTTTAACAACTCAATTTGTTTTAAAATATCTGATCCTAACAAATTACCACCAATTGTTTGACCTACTAAAGATGTATTTATTGGTGTTCCTATTTGTGCAGGTGCAGGTAATTCCACTGTTTGTGCAACTTGTCTTACGCCTGTGTTAACAGGTGTTTCTCTTAATCTAGAAACTGTTGGGAATAAAATTTCATTTATTCTAGAGTCTACATCTTCTCTACTATCATCTAAGTCAATTCTTTTTATTCTTTTTCTTAATCTGTTCATTGTTCTTATAGCTGTTCTTACTTCTGATGCTACTTTTGCTGCCTGTATAGGATCCTCTATTCTTAATCTATCAACTAAATCTTCAAAAGTTTCCTCGCTAAAGCCAGGAACTTTAAAATCACCATCAATTAATTCTTTAACCTCTGATTTATTTCTTAATCTTTTTTCTAATATATCTTCAACTTTTCTTGATGAAACACCCATGGTTTTCATATCTTTTAAAGTTTGGTGAAAAACTTTTTGAGCATCAAAAGAATCTAATACATATTCTTTAAACGCAGCTAATCTTTGTTCTGGTGTGTTATCAGCTCTAAAAGCATTTCTACCAAATTCTCTTCTTATATTTTGTTTATCTTTTCCATAAGAGGTAATTATAAAAGGCATACTGTTTAATGGTTTTGCTTCTTCAACACGTACACCTGCTAATAAAGCACCTAATTCTGTTTTAGCATCTAGTTGTTGACCAAATTGTGTAAACGTTCCTGTAACTCCTTTATAAACCCTTCTAATACTTCTATTAGCACCAGGTTCTAACTGTGTAAATAAATGTGCTAAAGACTTGTCTATTTTTTCAAGAGCATTATCTTGATCAAAATATATTGTTCTGCCATCTCTAGTCTCACCATTTCTAAAAGCAATATCAAACACTGCCTCTGATCCAAGAGACTCTGAAACAAATGGTGTAAGAAACTCTGTTAAAGCACCTGGAGTATCTGTTAATTTATCATAAAACAAAGCATCAAAAACTATTTGATCTGCAGTTTTATCATTAAGTGTGCCGTTAGCGTATGCGTTTAAGACTGCATTAACAGGTCTAATTAAAGAGTCATATGGATTAGAATATGAAAAATTAAAATATTTAAAATTACCGTTTGCATCAGATTCTGTTAAAGGAATTAATGTTGCATTTTTTTGATAATCTGCAGCTGCAGATCTTTGAAAAGCTTTAATTTTTTCATCACTTACACCTGTAATTTGTTCTGCTGTATATGCAATTGTAGATCCTATACCTCCAAAAACAGCCGAAGATCCAATTAATCTTCTTGCTCCCATTTGCCTAATAAAAGGATTTGTACTTGCTAATTCTCTGGCTCCAATATTTAACAAATGTGCACTAGTTCTTAATATTTCTGCAGGAAAAGCTATGAAATTACCAAATGGTAATTTTCTAATTGCTCTAATAACTTCTGGAACTTTACTATATGTTGGTATTGTGTTTGTAACTAGGTATGCGGATATATCCTCTATATTACCTAAATCATTAAATTGTTTTACTAGACTAGCTTTTTGATTTACATCAGTTGTCTCTAAAATTTTTCTATTTAAAGCAGCTAACTCATCTGCTTTTCTAGACTCTTTTCCAACGGCTTTATACCAATCTGCTATATTTTCTCTATAAGCCTGATCTGCCGCCAAGTTTTTACCGTTGTATTTAAAAGCAGTATCTAAAGCATCTTGATAAAAATCATCTGCATATATTTTCCAAACATTATCTCCTCCTTGATATAAATCAAAAGCTCTTTTTACTGTTGGGTTATTCATCAAAGCAGATAAACTAAATTTACCATCTTTAGCTTGTTGTAAAATAGTTTTAATTTCATTAACTTCTATATTAGTGTCAATCACACCTCTTTCTATTTTTTTACCTAAAATTTCAGCAACTTTAGAGGCAGAAACATTTTTACCTGGAAATAAGTCATCTGCTAATAATTTAAACGAAGCTCCTAAACTAGTTTTACCTCCAATTAATCCACTAGCTAATGCAAAAAAAGATGCTGTGGACACATTCCTTATTTGTGTCATAGGTGAAAAAACTGTTTTACCTATTTGACCAGTAGCTTTTACAGACATTAAAGCTTTATACAAAGGTATGTCATATAAACTACCAAAAGTGTCATCCACACCTCTAATTGCTTGAGCTATTTCTGGTGTTGTGTATAAACCAGTTTGTTTTCCTGCTTGGTCTAAACCTTCTGTAAATATAGAACTACCAAAATCTTCTCCATATTTTCTTAAAGGTACTACTTGAACTAAATTATTTGGGTTAACTCCTCTAGCAACAGCATCATTAGCAGATCTAAATAATAAACCCGATTGTAATCCTGTTTCTGCAAATTTATCAAAGAAATTTTTTTGATAAATTTGTTTAGCAGTTTGCATAAAAGTGTCTGTTACAGCAGCTCTATAATCTGTAGATGTTTCAAGAAAAGCATCAGTCACAGCTTTAAATTTTTTTACATCAACAATATCTTGAACTGTTTGACCTTTTTTTAATAAACTACCTTCAACGGTGCCAACTACTTTCCCTGTATCATCTAATAATTCTTTTGCAGGCAGCCTAAAAATTTTTGCAACTGCATTAAATATTGTATCTGGTGATCTATCGCTTTCAATAATTTGTCTTTTTAATAATTCCATTCTATTAGTAGCGAATTCATCCAATGATTTTTTCCATGTTTCGCTAGTCCTGTCTGTAGTTTTTGCAAACGTATCAACATTTTCTAACAGATCTTTATTTCCTTGAATTAGTTTTTTAAAAAAAGCCTCCGCTCCTTTTATTTTTTTTGGGTCAAATTGATATGATTTGTTTTTAAAAGCTGAAAATACTTGTTTTAAATAAGCTCCACCATTAGCCACTATTTGAGCTCCTAAATCTCTTTGAGCTTCTGCAAAAACCCCAGATCCTGGTGTTTCACTTAATAACTGTCCATATTGTTTTGATAATTTATTAATTAATTCTTTTAAACTTTTAGCAGAAGGTTGTATTGATGTAGGTATATTTTTTAAAATTTCATCTGCATCTTCTCCTGTAGCTCTTATATAATTAAATATTAAATCATTTTCAGCTTGAGCTATTGGAGTGCTTTTAAAACCCTCTTTAAATCTAACAGAGTAGTCACTAGCTATGTCTTTAAATTTTTTATCAATATCATCCATAAATCTTATTAAAGCTTTTTCATCTCTGTTAACTTGAAAACCAACTTTTTCTAAAAGTCTTCTAGACTCAACATCTAAAGGTCCTGTTGATTTAAATAAATTTTTTATATTGTCTAATTTTTTTAATAATCTATCTTTTAATGGTGCATTTGGAGAAGGGGATAAAAATTTCCAAGAATCCGCTTTTGGTATTCCCGCCTTTTGCATGGCTGAATCCACAGCTTTATCAAGTAATTGTCCTGATTTTCTAACTCCAGCTGCTACAGTTTCAGTACCAATAACTTTTGTTATTGGATTAAGAACAGTATAATCCAAAGCCCTCAGTGTTTTACCACCAACAAAAGCAACTCCTTTTCCTGCAGGAACTAAGCCATATTTAAAACCTAACGTGCCTGCAACCGGTAGAGCGGCGGTTATACCACCCCCTAATAAAACACCCTCTGCCCCAAATTTTATTTTTTGTTTAAAAGATTCTGCTGCTTTTTCTGATCCTTTTAATTCTCCTCCTTTATAATCTTCCGCATATCCTAAAGTTTGTGCTACTGTTCTATTTTCTTCTGGGTTTGAAACAACAAAATCTGTTATACCACCAATAGAACCATAAAAACCTGCACGTTTGGCTAATTCAGCAGTTTTTGCTCCAACTGTTGGTAGGCTAGATAATTTTGTAATTTTACTTGCTTTAGATAAACTTTTTATACCACTAGCTATTTTTATTGCACCTCCCGCAGGAACACCAAATTGTGTTATAACTGAAACCATTTCTCCTAAAGGTGTATCAACATCAGGAGTTATTTTTTCAAACATGGTGTCTATTGCTGATAATAAATTAGTGTTAGCCAAATAATCTATTGGCATCACACCTAAAGATAAAAGTCCTTGAACAGCTTGACTAGCACCTTTTATGGCTCCAACTGGTATGTCAGTTAAATAGTCAGTAAAACCAGGTCTTTTTTCTGGGTCTACATCTTTAGGATCTGTTGTAAGTAGAGATTGGAAATATGGGTCTGCCATGATCCTCCTACGCTGTTTCTTGTGGTAATACTAAATTAACCCCATATTTAACATTAAATTTTTCTACATCGCCTTGAGTTCTAATATACGCAAAATCTTGCAGTGCTTCTTCACTATTTGCAACTAGTCTTACAATATCATCTGTAATTTCTTTAGGTAGCCTAGTTCTTAGTTGTTCAAAAGATAATTTAGTATTTACTGGTGTGCCAGGTGTTTCTGTAGGTCCACCTGTCGCCATTTCAACTCTACCTCCCTCTGATTTTAAAAAAGGAGAAACATCAACACCAACTATCCTACTAATATTACTTCTATCAATACCTTGTAATAAAAGAAGTTGATTTAAACCAGAAATTATTTCAGATGTAATTTTTGCTTTTTCATTGTCAGGCGCTTCTTGTAATTCAAAAACTGAATCATTTATGTCTTCAATTATTGGTGCAGCTGCTCTTGCGTCAGTTCCGCTAATTCCTGTTTTAATACCTAAACCGTTTTTAAGTATTTGAAATCTTTTTTCCTCTGCAGGAGTTCTATTTGTTTTTGAAGCAAGACTAGCGTATTCCTCAAAGTTTCTTTCTTGGAAACTTTTTTTGCCTGCAGCTATTTTTGCTTTTTCTAAATCAACAGTTGCTGCATAAGCTAATTTAGCAAAATCTTTTTTGTCTCTTTTTTTACTTGCTCCTTTTCTAAGTAAAAATTTATTTAATACTGCAGCTTTATCAGCTAAAGTGCCTGGTGTTCCAACTGCCTCCGACATGGCTAAAGCAAGTTCACCTTTATCAACATTATCGTCTCCTAAATATTTTTCTATTCTTTTGTATTGTTTATCAAACTCGTCTTCAAAAGATGTTTCAACCACCTCTCCATCTGGATCGGTATCTTTTGATGTAGGAACATCTTTTTTATCAGCTCTTTTTTCTGCAAGAACTTTGCCCTCTCTTAACACTGCTTCTAAAGCAGTTTCACCCGGTAAAACTTTTGCAGCCTCTCCTACAGCAAAATCATCATCTTTAAAATCATCCTCTAATTTTTCTTTTTGTTCTCTTTCTTTTATTTCTTTTCTAGCTTCATCTGTGCCAATTGCTTTTAGTATATATTCTGGAGCTTTTTTTATATCTATTTTAAAATTATCAGCAAAGCTAATTTCATTACCTTCTCCTGATAATCTTTTTCTTTCTTTATCTATTTCTGCTATTCTATCAGGATCCATAGCCTCGCCCGATAAAGCAAATTCTTCGTTAAGACTTCTTATATAATCTAATTCCTCATCTGTTTTTGCTCTATTTAAAAAAGCCATTATACCAGTTGGAGCAAATGGTGCAGCTAAAGCTCCAATTGTTTTTAAACCAGGTATTGAAAAAGGACGAAGTTGAGTTAAGAGACGTGCACCTCTTGATCCTTTTTTAAGACCTATACCACTAGGTGGTTTCATTTGAGATCTTAATTCATTTTGTAATCCAGGTTCTAAAAATTCAAAACCAGGAAACCCTATTTTAGCTTTTACTCTTGGCACTAAAGTTTCTATACCACTAGGTGTGCCCCCCATTTTAAAGCTAGGTCTTATGTATTTCATTATCCTCTCCCAAATAAACTACCAAGGCCGTACGCTGTTAAACCTACTTGTAGTGCTTGTGATAATGGACTTGCTTGTGGTGCAGGTGTTCCTAGTGTTTGAGTTGTAGTAGGTACCCCACCTACCTGAGAAGCTAATCCTGATCCAAGAGCCTGTATTCTACTTAGTGGTTCTTGATATGCTAGTTGTTGTCTTTGTTGTTCTGCATCTAATAAAGCTTGTTGGAATGCTAGAGCCCCTGTTCCCGCACCTCCTAATTGTTGTTGTACAGATGATGCTAAAGATGGCTGTAGTGATGCTAATCCTCTTGAAAACTCACCTAAACCTAATTGTTGTTGTGCTAATCCTCTTTGTTGTTCAAATGCTCTGTTTGCTAAATCAGAGGCTTGTGTGAATCCTGATTGCAGTAATCTTGCTTGTAGTGCTGCTCTATCTAAATTAGATTGTGCTCCTTGTTCTGCAAGTTGTACACCAAATCTACCAGCGTCTAGATTACCTACAGTACCCATTCCTGCTTGTTGCATGGTTCTTGCTCTATCTATTGCTGCCTGCTTATCAAAGTCTGATAGTGTTGCATCAATAACTTGTTGTTGGTATGGAGATAAAAACTGTTGAAAAGCAGTTGGACCTGTTAAACCTGCGGCTGTTGTAAGGGCTGTTCCTGCAGCTGTTTGAAATTGTTTTGCTTGATCTAAAAATGGTTGAAACCCTGCAACACCTGTGCCTGTTCCTATACCAGTTATTCCACCAGTGGTTGGATCAAATGTTAGTTGACCTAATCCTGCTTGAGTCGCTGCCTGTTGTTGAGCTGCTTGTGTTAATGGGTCTACACCTGCAACTTGAGGTCCAAGTTGCGCGAGTGTCGGTACACCACCCGTGCCTGGAGCACGACCAACCTGTTTCGTTAACAGGTCAATATATTGTTCTTGCGCTGCTTCAAATTCTGGTGATTGTCTAGTTCTTGTTTCAGTTACCATTATGCCTTACCTACTTTTTCTGCTTGTTTCATAACGTTATATAATTTTTGTGCACCCTTTTCAACGTCGCCGTCACCGATACCTCTTACTGCATCCGCTGTCATAACAAACTCATTTTTAGATAACATCGCAGGTACGTCATCAGCTCTCTCTTTAACTCCCACCGGTACAAAACCACCTGACTCTCTGTAGTCTAGTTCCTCGATCCCTGCTTTGTTTTTCCTGACTGGTACTTCACCACCCATTGCTAGTTTTAAACCAAACTCTTTAAATAAATCAGATTTAATTTCTTTTACTTTATCCATGTCTCCCGCAGCTTCTGCTTCTTCTAATAATTTAAATAATTGAGATGGACGGCTACCAGTGCCAAGTTCAATTCTACCACCATCTTTTTTACCACCAAGACCCACAACTGCTATCTGTTTTAATATTGTTGCATCACCTATGTTACTAGGATCATTAGGGTTACTTAATATTTTATAAAGTTGTGGCATTGTATAAGATCTATCTCTACCACCAGATCCACCTAATCTTCTAAATAGAAATGATTTTTCTGCTCTACTAAAACTAATGCCACCACCAGCCATTAAATCGTCCATGTCTTTCATGTCTGGATCTTCGTTTTCAATAATCTCACCACTTATTAATTTTTTAAATTCTTCAATCTCATCAGATTCATTAAGATCTGTTCCACGTGCAAAGCCTATTCTTCCACCATCTTTTTTACCACCAAAGAAGTTTTGTAAGTAACCTGCATACTCTTCTTTCTTATCTGCTTTTTTAGCTTCATCGTATTCTTCTTCAGTTATATCGACACCCGCATCATCTGCTAATTCTTTTGCTTCTTTATAACTAGCTGCCATAGACGCTGCTGCTAAGACTGCTGCTTTATCTACGTTTCCTTTATCATCAAAAAATATCATTTTACCAATTGATTTTGTTCCCTCAATAAGTTGGTCACCGACAGCTCCATAATCTTTGTTTTTAATATTACCAAATAATTCTCCTATAAAATTAGTGTCTCCTTTTACTGGATTTTTAACCTTACTTACAAAATCTGTAGCAGCATCTGCCGTTGCGAATTTTTCTCCACCTACACCAGTGACTTCTGATATACCTGCATCAAACGCAGCCTTATTAGCTTTTCCTTGTTCAGCGATAGCTTTTGCAGCTGCTTGTTGGTTTCTTTGATCTAAAAATTTACCTAAACCAGTTTTAGTTCCTAATGGAGAACTAAAGCCTGCTCTAAAGCCTGAAGGCGTAAAAGCACTTAGACTTGGATCTTGAAATCCTGCACCGCCTATAAATCTAGCTAATTGTCCACCACCAAAAGTCAATGCACCTCTTTTAAACGCATCAGCAACATTACCTGTTTGGTCAAGACTACCTATACCTGCCATGGCTCCTGCAACTATGGGGTTGAATGGTGCAACAAATGGTGCTGCTTTAACTGCAATATCTGCTATTTCATTTGGTATTATTTTTCTAACTCTTTTTTTAAGTTTTCTAAGAAATCCAAAACCAGTTCTACTACCCATTGGTATACCTGCGTAGTCTCCACCGCCAATAGTTCCAGACGCGACATCCATGATACCGCCACTTTGTCTTAATTGTCTCTGCATTTGTCCTCTTGTTATTGCCATACTTCCGTCAAGTTTGATGATTGTGGCAGGCGCGAATGTCCTGAAATACTACACTTTATTTGGTTTCTCCAAATAAGTCAAGCGGGGGCATGATTACTCTAATGTCTCTTCTTATGTCAGATTCTGGTATACCCTTAGTTTTCCACTCCTCATCGTTTTTATATTTTTCTCCTGTTTTAAGGTTAGATATTTCTTCTATAATTTCTGCGGGTTTAATTACTTTCATTATGATGCTGCAGCTCCAACAACTGTTCTAGGTTCTACTTCTAATATTGAAGCTATGACCTGTAGCCTATTGGCATTAGCTGCTTGTACTTTTAATACCTCGCTTTCTTGTAATATTAAAGGGTTAGTCAATAGCTCTGTTGTGGTGTTTGATGATATAGTTTTACTAGTAAATAAATTAAACACTGTGCTATCAGAGTCTGTTAATGTTACAGTTATACTTGACCCTGATCCTGCATACTCGGATACTAGTATAGATCTAACAATAGATGTTGTTGCGGTTGGCACAGTAAATATTGTTGTATTATCTGTGGTGGTTAATTTTACTTTTTTATTTATAAATCTATTAGCCATTATTGTGCAAAGAAATTAAATGCTTCTATCTCCTCTTTTAGTTCTTCTTGAAAAGTGGTATTCAATTTTTCTATAATAGCATCAATATCTCTGACTTGTGCTTCTGCTGTACCTAAATCATATTCTTCACTAGGTCTTGTTAATACTTGTACTATCTTAGCCATTATAAAGCACCAAATTCATCATCTCCAGGACCAAAATCTGCAGCCCCAAATCCTCCACCACCTGTTGAACCTGTTGAACCTCTGTCATCATCTCTACCTTTATCTTGTTCAAAAACAGATCCACTAACTATTAAAGGTGTACCGGTTATGTTTGATGATGTTTTCTTTAATCCTAAAACTTCTCTAGCGAAGTCAGCTTTGTCTTGAGCAAACTTACTAGTTTTCTTAGGTGTATATAATCCTTTAAATTTAGTTTGATTATTAAATGCATCTAAATAATCTCTATAATGTTTTTGATAATCACCAAATCTACTAACTGTATTAACACCAAAAGGATCTTGACCAGTTAAATTACCTGCTCTTAAATCATTATAGTATCCATAAGGATCTCCACCTAAATTTTGAACACTAAATTGTTTATTAAATTTATCTATTGGAGTTTCTTTTGGAAGAAAAGCTGAAAGTATTCCCCCAAGACCTCTAGCCAAGATGCCTGTAACACCCCCTGAACCAAGAAAGCTACCTATGTCACTTTTTACTTGATTAAACCCAGTTCCTAAATTAGTTTTTAATTGATTAATACCACTCGATAATCTTTGTCCAAAAGTTGGTTTTGGAACCATTTTTAAAGCTGTTGACATGTAAGGAGCATCAAAAGTAACAGCTCGATCTCCTAAAATTTCGTCTACGGCTAAATTGCCTAATCTATTTTGTTCTCTAATATCCATGGGATCTGTCGTAGTTGTGCTAAGAGCTACTGAACCAGGTATTGAGCCTGGCATGAATTTTCTTATATCTAATGCCTCTCTTTCTTTAGCTCTTTCAATGGCTTTTGAAACTCCAGATGTATCTAAACTAGCCATTAATGGAAAACCAAATTGATTAGTTAAAGAAGCTTCTTGAACTGCTGTGTCGTCAGGAAATTGTTTTTTTAATTCTTCTATTTGTTTTTGTATTTCTTTAATCTTATTAAATTTATCAGGATTAAGCATTTCTAAGTTTTGCATAACATCCTTACTTGCTCCAACACCTCCAGTTATTTTATTTTCTTGTTCTCTTAAATCTTGTATTTGCTCTAATGCTTTTTGCTCATCGCTTTTCATAAAACCAGGTGTAATTAATTCTAAAAGTCCTGCCTGCTGTGATGGAGCAATAGATGGTTGAGCGATTACATTATCTAAACCTATAATGCCTGCTCTACCTTGATTTAAGTTATTAAAATTTATTGCCATTATCTTCTACCATCCGGTTGTATATCTAATTTAAAAGTGCCTAACTTCCAACTTTGATTAGTAGAAGTATTAGCTATCTTTAATGCAATTGCTCTAGCTCTTGCACGTGTATCTACTTTACTAGTAGATGACGTAACTGTAAAGGGGCCTAATGCAGAACTAGATTGAGAGTCATTTGAAAAGTTCCTTAAATTTAAGGTTACTTGAGTATCCCCTGTTTGAGAAATAAAATCTGGTACAAATCTTCTAATTTTCATGATAAATTCACCATCACCTCTAAGATCTGCAACACCAGATCCACCTCCTGCTCCTCTTTGAGATATGTCAAAATCCCCAGATTGTATATTAGCTGTTATAGCAGTTGTTACACCACCTCGAACTTGATCTGTTCCTGTTTCGTGTTGATAGTATATTGTTCTACCTTCAGTGTTACCTACAACATCAAAGGATGTATCTGTTCCTGCATCATATTCTGTTGCGTGTGGTTTACCAAAGACAGCAGAATCCTGCCACATTGTTCTTGCCAATGTTCCTACTGTCCATACAGGCCTTTGTGGTGAAGAGTCAAAGTAGTTATATGCAACCATCTTGTTTACAACAGATGATGAGGATGTTGGATAAAACCACATGACTTCACCAAAAAGATTGTTTAGTCCAGCTGATACCATTTGGTTACCAGACTCTAAATTTATATCATCAAAAACAAAATCCTCCACTAAACAAGGTAACGATTCTAACTTACCTGCGTATCTAAAGAAACCATTTTCAGACATCCAATATGCAGAACCATCAACTTCAACACAGGCATTCTGTCCTGCAAGTCCACAGTTGGTTCCAACTTGTGCAAATGCAAATGTAAACGGAGCCCCAACAAATCTTTGTGTAAATAACGCAGTATCTGTCCAAACATAGATTGCATCTCTACCACGAATAGCTCCTCTGATCTGTGATCCGTCGGCCAGTCTTTGTGTACCAGCTGTATTGGTTGCTGTTGGTGCGTAAGTATTAATATCTTCTTGGTCAGAGAATCTGATAAACATATCATCTTGTGTGGAGGTGTCTCCGATAGTTGTTTCTGTTCCAAAAAATACTAAGTGTCTATCAGGAGTGGATACCAACATATGCCTTGATGCGGTAGGAGCACCAGTTATAATTGTTGCTCTGTTTGATGTTGCATTTGATGCAGCAGAGTTCCACTCAAAAACGGCACTGTCATGAAT
>CEON01066165.1_pt1 | contig 11903 bp, 14 predicted proteins | sample 530291 | NCBI WGS metagenome assembly CEON01 (sample SAMEA2619888, study PRJEB7988) | marine metagenome | biome: marine biome (ENVO:00000447); feature: surface water layer (ENVO:00002042); material: "saline water (ENVO:00002010), including plankton (ENVO:xxxxxxxx)" | depth 5 m
ACATCGTGGGAGGCCAAATCCCACCTTGCTCCGACATCATGTCTTACAGGGCCAAAATTCATCCTGTTAGTAATTATATTTTGCGGAGCTCCCCATTGCTGTATCAATGACTTTATTTTGATGACCGCTGGGTTGTAAGTAAACAACCAGTCAACAAAAAGTTTTGCCCCATTGTCCTCAGCAATTTTGTATAGCTCCTCACACCTGCTAACATCTGGCTCTAATGGCTTTTCGCAAAACACATCAACACCAGAAGATAGAAAGTGCTCACATATATTATAGTGAAGTTTGGCTGGTACAACAACAAAAACTGCGTCGCAATCCAATTTTTTGTAATCTTTTACTAGGGGAAATTTACTACCGATATGTGACCAGTCTACACTCTGCTGCTCACAAACGGTTATGTCTTTATAACCCAACTCTCTGAGATTTCTAAGGATTATTTTACCCCAGTATCCAAGCCCTACAAGTCCTATTTTCATATTTTTCTCCTAACGTCTAAAGTCGGATCTATCGCCAAGAAGGTGATTCATTTTACTCGGGTAATAAGAAAAGTCTTCTCCCTGTGGTTTAGCGTGATTAATTGCGTGCGTTAAATTCTTTGCGACATCCTTAAATAACATCCATCCATAATCCAGCGCCTTACTGTACACGTCTTCAACTTCTTCTATCTCAGGATATATTGGATAGGTGACTTGTCCTATTATTTCTCCAGTGTCAACGCCTTTATCTATTTTGTGTATTGTAACACCGTGACTGTGCTCGCCATTTTTGAGGGCCCAGTTTATCGGCCTCACCCCTCTGTACTTTGGTAGGGGAGAATTGTGAAGATTAATTATGTTTCTGCAGCTGTCAATAAAATTTTGTTTAATTATATTACCGTAAAAAACAGACATAGCCAAGTCTATATCAACGTCTGGGATGTCGTTATAATCTCCAGACTCGATACAATCAACATCGTTATCTTTACACCACTCTGTTATTGAGTCCGTCCAAGTTGGCTCTGGCATGTCTGGCACAACATATAATAAGTTGGTATTTTCTTTAAACCATTCAGCCACTTTAATTGCGAGAGAGCCCTTGCCTAATAATACTACATTCACGCTATTGCCTCCAAAATTTTTGATTCAATTTTTTTTGATACCATGTAGCTTGAAAACATACTTAAATCCATTTTTGAGATATTATCAAGCATCTGTGAAATTAATCGCTGATCGCTTACTGCTTGTCGAATCTTCTCATATGCGTTAGGATCTGTCAAGATGTTTACTACGATGCAGTTTTCCATATCTTTTATTGGGAAGTCCTTATAATAAGTTGTAAACTCATCGTCTTCTTCCGTCGCGTGGATTATAATTGGTATCGTTCCTGCAAACCAACTTTGCAAAGACCTTAAGTTGTGAAAATAATAACCACAAGGTAGCTGCAGTTGAAAGTTGTATGTGCTGACTAGCTTTGCAACCTCGCTGTATGGAATCTCATGCTGATTAGTGTTGTATACGTCTACCATCTCCCCGCCTACGGTCTTAATTAACCGATCTAGCGTGGGTTTTTTGTGCCCTCCCCACGCATTGGACAAACTTCCGCAGTATATTATCTTGTCCAGTCTTGGGGTGTCAACGCTCAGCCCGTAAAGGTCAACCATGTTAGTCCAAAAAAAGCAGTCGGCTGAAGACTTACCCACGTCCACAGCGCACGAATACCCAACTAAATCTGGCTTGTAATTTTCTAAGAAGATATTGTGAAGATTTGAGCAATTGCCTGAGTACTTTAATCTGCTATAACAAGGCTCTGGCTGTATTGAAATTTTGTATTTGTATCTGTCAATCAGGTTTTGGGGCACATTTATACTGTGCTGATCTGGTGACATGAATATACAAGCATCTCCAAGGTCTCCGTCCGTAAAGTGTCTTAAGTCATCCTGTGATCCAACTTTGTTTAATTCTATGTGTTCGCTATGGCGGGCTATTTCTACAGCTTGTATTCTATGTAGCAGGGGTGGTGGTATGTCCCAACAAATAGCATCTAGCTTAATCATAACCTCTCCAGTATTGTTTTTACACGCTCTTTATAAGTGTGCTTTCTCGACAACTCTAGGCCACTGTTGGCTATTGAAATGCAAGCGTCTGTATTACTGTCTTCCAATATAAAGTTCACGTTTTCTAGTAGTGAAGTTTCATCTGAGTATACAAGGCAATTTTCTCCATGCTTTAAGCCCAGAGTCTTATAATCTTGACTATAGCTCGTCATTAGCAAGGTTCCACAGGCGATAGTTTCAAAAACCCTATAATTTACTGAACTAGTATAACCAAAGCCGATATTGTAATTAAAATGGCAGAGATATGAATTAATGGTCTTGACCATATCCTCGCCTATAATAAATATATCCTTCTTTAACCCGTAGTTCGCAGACAGACTTTCTATTATCGACCTTCTTATATTAGTACCAAGAGACCCGCAAAACCCAAACCTTATGGATTTTTCGACATTTTCCATAGGATAAATTAGTTCTTCATCTATTGCGTTAGCGAACCATAACTCTTTGGCTCGTTTTATCATTTCACTAGCAGGCTGAAGAATAAAATCGTAGTTGAATTCTTTGTCTATGTTGATCCACGTATTCGATATGTGACTTTCTGTCGCCCATAAAAACTTGACTGCGTTCGACCTTGCTATCTCGTTGTTTGGAACCCAGCCTATGTCATCATACTGCTCTAGGTTTACAATGCAATCATATCGTTTTAGATCTGGTCTTGCGTCAAAATTTTCATGGCCTAGACCCCAAACATCACACTCATGACCATGAAATTCAAACGCTCTTTTGAAGCTGAAGCACTCCCTAAAGTGTCTGTTGGCATCGTGACGGCCATTCTCTTGTATAACTAAGAATCTCATTATATTTTACTCGCTTCTTTTAAAATCAAATCCTGCCAGTATTTTGTTGTTATTATTTCCGTGTCCCACGTCTTACTTTTAGCTTCGTTTATTTTGTCACTAACCCACGACTCATCTCTTATCTTATCCACTTCATCTACAAGAACCACAGGCATTTTGTTATGCAAGAATCTATACATTGGCTCATAAAAAACAAAAGGAATCCTGCCTAAATATAAGGCCTCGTATATTCTGTGATTGTCACCATAGCCGTTTCCTATGGGACAAAGTACTGACTGATGGTTTAAAATATCAGCCACAAACTCAACGTATGGTAAGTTTGGTTCTTTCCAATTTATATGAGCAGACTCTATTGCTATGCTTCTGACTATATTCCTCAGATCCGGATTTGTGTACAAGCTAAAGTTGCCATACATTAGGCTGATTGGTTTTTGACTAGGTGGGTCGCTAAGAATATCAAACTTTTCTATCGCATGTTTATGCCCCATGCCATGACCCTCTATAACACAATCTATATGGTTCTCTATTCCAAGCGGAACGGGGACTATGCGTTCGTTTTCTACGTGGCAATTGACACAAAACCACTTGACTACATTTGGCGGACATCGGTTAAAAACACTTTCATCCACATGGTAGTCGCTGTTGCCAGATATCAGAATTACACTTCTGTCGAGTTTTCGTAAAAAGTCAAAAGCCTGCGATAAATAGTCAGTCTTGCAAAAAAATATATTCTGGTTGTTAGCCACTTCAGCTAATCGGTTTATTTGTAGAACATCCATATACAGCAAATCCATTTCTTTGGTCAGACTTTGTAATAAGAATCCAATTCCACATTGATTCCACTAACTCGATAACCTTTTTGTTTTTCATTAACTTAGTGTCGTCAAGCACTAAAAATGTCACTCTATTCTGCAACACCTTGAATTCTGCCAGCGTACTGAATTCGCCTCCGTCTAGAAGCAACACATCTATGTGCTTCATATGCTCAATTTCGTTTAGCTTATTGCTGCATCGATTATAGTTGTTTAAGTCTGCTTCTAACCATTTACTGTGTTCGTCTGTAAGCTCATTCATATCAGACAGTTCTTTTCTTGTCATTACATCGTCAATGTCAATGACTGTGCCGTGAATTATCTTCGCTTTTTCACAAAGTATTTCTGAGTGGTATGCTATAGCTTGTTGGTAAAATTTTTCATCGGCCTCGTAAGAAGCGAATAACCAATCGTCGTCTCTAGCTGTAAGTCCGTCTAAAAAACACTTTGTAGATCCTTGCCCGTTCCAAGTTCCTATTTCCACATAGTTTTTTAGTGAAGTATTAGAGGCTAGATTGTATAATATCTCGCCCAGCTCTGTTCCCCGATTAATTTGACCCGGCATTTATAGTATCCTCCCAAAGGCTGTAGACGTTTTCTTTTTTCTCTTGGTTAAACTTTTCCATGTTGTTAGATATGTCACATAAGTCCTTAGAGTTCACAAGGGAATTTAATTCGTCTATATTGTCGTAGTAAGTTATGTGGGGCATCCACTCTTGATCATAAAAGTCGGCAAGTTCAAGCATCTCTTTTTTATAGAATTGTTCTGCATTTAAAATATACTTTGTAGATCCTAACAGATCTGACATGTAACCTAAACTTTGCAGATGAGACCCATGTTCAATAGTCGGGAAGAAAAGCGGGATATTCGCCGTGTATTGCTCAAATATAGACATAATTGATACGTTATACGGAATATGAGCTATCGCTTTGTGTGAATATAAGTCTTGCCAAGAGTATTGTCCCAGACTGGAGATATGAACAGACCCCTCTGGCGCATAGTAGCTTCTTGAGCCGGTTGACATCACAAACTCGTCTACTGTAGGTTTGTATTTGGCTCCAGTATACTCGCATATGTTTGGTATGTGCTTCCAATTTCCACCAATGTATGTTCCGTAATAAGCAGAGTCGTATTTGCTGTTAGCTATCGTAATTATTTGTCCCGACTTAACCATCTCAGCAAGCTTTTCTTGGGTAAAAGTCAGAAGATCTGCATTATCCCAGTTTGGATGATGAGCTCTGACACAACCCACAACGTAGATTGGTTTATTAAAAACTTCAAAAAGTATAGCGAAGCAAGCGGGATAGGTAATTATGAAAGCGTCGTATTCGCTAAACATTTCCTTGTAGCGATTGTAAAATTCATCAAACAAACTATCGTGATTAAGTATAGCCTTATACCAATTTTCGTGAGTGATGGGAGGCAAACTTTCTCTTTCTCTTCCAAATACCCAACTATGTCCAGACATGCATACGCTATCGACCTGATGGCCCAAATCGTGAAAGATGTGTTTTATGTCTTCTATGACAGATATGTGCATATCTAGATTAAAGAACTTCATAGTATTCTTAAATACTCCGGATGAGATCTTTTACATTTTTCGTCGAACTGTTCTCCAATAAATATTGGCACATGTGAGTGTACGTTGAAATTCCTCTCGCTCGGAAATGGGTGTGAGTCAAAGTCCTGATAATTAGAGACATTTCGCCTCCATCTTGAGCCGTAACCGTCGTGTACAAACACATCATCTTTGATAAGAGGAAAGACATTGCTAGCTAGAAAGTCTTGATCTTCTCCATATCTTTCATTTTCTTTAGATTGTTCTATGTGCCTGTCTATCAGCGTTCTCATGTTCGGTATACAGCCTTTTCTGGCTCCCCACATGCCACCCATAATTGGCATATCGTGGTATGGATGATCTCTCATAATATGGAAGCCCTTGCCGCTTGCTAGCCATTCGTCCACGGCTTCCTTTTCTCTAATGCCTAGCCTACTATCCGTGTCTCTAGATAGCATGACGTCAACATCATCTTCTGAGGCTGGGTAGAATCTCCAAAACATAGATCTGTTGACCGCCTCTTCTTCCATCGTAACTATTTCTACATTCTCTATATGCTCCAGCAAAATCGTCACATGTTCTGGGACAGATGGGGCGACATAGAATCTGGAAATCCACCCTTCAAAAAAGTGGTTTGCCAACCTAGCATTGAAGATAGCCCCATGAGTATACGAGGGGTTGTCTCCCCATAGGCAAAATGAAATTATTTTTTTCATAGCTACTCCTGATGCCAACTTTGGCCGTGCATATTTGATGGGTTTAGCTCCCCTCTAGTAAGAGGATCTATTCTATAGGCATTAATTATATCTACTAGCTCGGGGTACTCCATTGTATTCCAGTAGCCCTTGACTATGGCTGTCAATATGTATGGAAAAACACTTGAATCAAAATGAAGCAGCCCTCTTTGGGGTTCATTATTGTAGTGGTATAAACCTCTAATGCCAAGGTCGTTAAGGGCATCTGTCCAATCAGCCCCTTCGCCAAAGCTGTGTCTGTTACACTTCTCATACAATCTTATCAAATCTTCCTTGTCCCATATTGTAGGTTGCATAGAATAAGATAGATTGCTTGTATATTTTTCTCTAGGAGGTTTAACCCAGTATAGCGTATCACTGTATTTCACCTCACTAACATCGTCAGCAGTGAATATCTCTAGCTGCCCTAAATTTTTCCAATGGTCTATCTGCTGCTGGCTATACCTATACAGACTAAAGAAAGGTTGTTTACAAAGTCTGACAAAAGACACATCGGCATCTGACTTTATTATGTCTATGTACTCTCTCATCTTATACGGGTTTATATCCCTATAGAGATAGAAATCTTCCTGCATATATATAATGTAGTCTTCCTCTACTTCTTTTAGACAATCTATATATTGTTGGCAATAGTTATTGTCTTCGTCGTATTCGACTTGATGTACTGGTATTCCAGTAGACATTTTATTTATCATGACAGTATGCTTTATCTCTGGGCTGTGCTTTTTAAGCTGCCCAAAGTAAGCATCCCAAACATCATACATATTTGTGTGGGTATATGTGAAATATCTCAAATCATCCAGCATGGAGCCATACTCCTTTATGTCTTGCAAATATAGAGTCTTCGTTATAGTAGTCTCTAAAATACTTGTCTAGTTTCAAATATGGATTTAGTGTAGAACCAACGTCCAAATAAGTATTATCTTCTTCTAAGTCTGTTAACGCTGCGCATAGCACGTTTCCTATAGGCCCGCAACAGAATAAAAAGTAATGGTCTTTTATATCATTGTCAATGACATATTGTTTTGCTTCTTCAATTAAGCCTAAGCCTGATCGCCACGCCCTGTCTTGCACAGTAAATTTCTTTACTAGATCAAACGGCACATCACTTGTGTCTGCATCCTCATTGCAAAACAGTACAACAGGCTTGCGACTGTACAGCGGAACCATCCTTTCTACATATGTCTTGTAGTTGCAGTTTACGAATATATCAGCCCAAGTAATACGTTCAGGAGGTTGCTGAGAATTGTGAAGCATCGACAGAAATGTTGGAGCTCCCCAAACAGCAGGGCCAGAAATGCCTATGTAGTATCTAGGATTGCTGTATTGGAACGCCGATATTAGCGCGTTCCGTAACATTGCGTCATATTCATTATTGGGGTCAAATGTCCATTCTCCATGCTGAACCTCTGGCATTGGAGTATTTGTCATGATAGCCCATTCGCCGTCACAAAACTTAGAAAAACTTATCTTCTCGTCATTTTCTAGGGCTTCAATTATTATATCAAGATCATCATTAAAATCTTTTGTACTATCAGTTTTGAATTTCATTTTCTTCCCTTATTGTTCTGTAGCCGTTTTGTTTTACGTAGTTCCAATATGAGTTCATCCCTTGAGTGCCTCCCATAGACTCAGAAATACTATTGCCATCCTGACCGTAGTTCAAGCCTTTCTCTGGAATAGAGCCCCACATGTCCATGTCATCTAATGGGTGTGGTGGTACATATGTATTATAGCCAAAATGCTTCTTCACAGCATAAGAAATATGTGTATCTTCGCCAAAATTCTGAGGCAATTGAGCAGGCATTTCCGCCCAATAAGCTCTGAGCCAGTCTTTTTCAAAGAACCAAGAGTGGCATCCCATATCTACCCGAACTGGTTCTGGGTTTGGATCACACCAGCCCACTGGAGTATAACTATCTCCAAAGGGATATAGGTGGTCATTCGCCGACATTACGCATCCCCTAGTGCTCAGAACGCCTCTATGGGTTTCCATTGTCTGCAAGCAATTTTCAAACCACTTCTTGCCCGGTATTGTGTCATCATCCATAACACACACGTAAGGGGTTTTTGCAAACAATGCAAAGGAGAATCTGCCCCAAGTGCCTAAGTTGGTGTTTGCTATAGAAGAAACGCATTTGTTGACAACATCTGCAGGGAAGTCTTCTACATTTTCAATTATGTTGCCCCAAAACATAATCTGCAAATCATCAACCGTTTGCGCCTTCAGGGCTTCATACTGCTCTTTTAGAGTGTGAGGTCTTTTATATCCATTAAGAATTACTGTTATCATTTAAAAATTCCTTTGCGACATTATTTATATTTCTTGACAACTCTTCTGCCTTTAATAGTTTTGCCAAAGATGAGGCTCTGTTGAAACACGTGTGTTTTTCCATGACTCTAGACTTAAAGCTAACTGATTTTTTGTTGAACTCCAGACCTTCTTTGCTGCCTAATATTTTTTGTAGAAGAGGTACGATCTTGTCTTGGTGAGACTCATATTTGCACTTGTAAAAGACCGAATCGCATTTTGCTAACGCCTCAAACAGTACTTGATTTATATTCGGGCCATCCTCTGATATAACTATATTCTTATATCTGCTTAACAGGGAAGCTAAATTCATTATCGGCGCGGTGACATCCAATGAATCTGTAAGAGAGCTTTCTGTTGATAAAAAATGATAGCTTTCAAAATTATCGTATATTTCTTTGGTTCTAGATCTAGAGTCATATCCAGCCAGAATACCAAGTTCTATCTCGTAGTCTGGTGCTACTGACGGTATGGCGTCTAAAAACACATCGTGTGCTGGCAATAGACTATGGATCTTCACCTTTCCTTCCTTGAGTTTCTGCCTCCCTTTTGGTTCATTGGTAAAAACAAAAGGTATATTTAATTTCTCAGACATTTGGTCAAGAATACCAACATGTTCTTGCTGGGCTCCAGTCATATTAATAACACATTGAGTCTGCTGTGATTGAATAAGCCATTTGTAAATATCATTATTAAAGTGTTCAAACTTTGTAATGAATACGTCTGGCTTTATAGTATCGAAAGCATCAAAGGCGCTAGATTGCGATGGATTCCAGAGAGCAGCCGTAAGGCCAGAAGACTGAAGGCACTGGCACAGGTACATGGGCTCAGTGCTATTGTTTGTTGAATAGTTTTGTATTAGTACGCGCATATGCTTTGCTAACCTCATGGTAAGTTTTGATGTTGCTTATTTTTATAATAGGTCTTCCAATGTTCTCTATAGATTCAAATAATGTTTTTGTTTTGATCATCTCGTTAAGTGCTTCAAATATAAATTTGTTTTTGTATTCTATACTAGATATTACTTTCCTCATTGTTTCTATTGCGGGATACCCACTTAGAAAAAGAACTTCCGACCACTTCTTGCCTATGCCGTAGCAGAAGTTTTCCGGCCTTCCGTTTTTACTTACAACAACTCCTACCTCAAGGTTTTTGTTTTCGTGCTTTTCATATATTATGGAAGAAGTTCTATCGTCAATGAATTGTAATAGCTGGTCTGTTATTAGAATACTTCCATTACAAATCAATACTTTGTCATTAGATACATTGTTTAACGAAAGCCTTAAGCTCTCACAGCAGTTCGTATGTTGGAATACTTGATTTTCTACAAACCGTACATCAATACCCCTATACTTGTCTCTTATGTATCTCACTACTTTTTCTGACTCGAAGCCTCCACAAACAACTATTTCAAAATGCTTAAAAACTCTGGCTATGCTAGATATCTGCATGTCTATAAGTTTAGCCGTTCCTATTTTGACCAAGGATGTCGCCCCATATGATTTCATGCGGTGCCCAGCCTTGTCGCACAATAGTACAACAGATATTTTTGAGTCTTTTGCTCTCTCAATAGTTATTTTGGGAGATGTTATGAATCTATTTTTTGTTCTCATACTTTTGCGAATAAACCTAAATCTTTACATTCTTTAGCGACAGCCTTAATAGTTTTATTAATGTCCGCTCCTGCTTCATAGTAACGGACACTTAAAGCTCTCATGCTGGTAAAGGACAATTTGCCGCAAGCATAAGAAAGGAATAGCTTGGTGTTTTCATTTTTGTGATTGGAAATGTCTTTCAATCCGCTTTTTCTAATTGTAGAGCCGGGATTTAGAAGACAAATATACTGCGCATGTTTAACGTGGGAAAATGCATCTTTATCCTGTGTGTTCTTATGTCCATTGACCACAATCGTTATTCTCAAACCTGCTGCGTGGCTAGCTTGAAGCCATTCAGAAACCATTAACCTGCTTTCTTTATTTATATCGTGTGGATGGCAAATTACCAATTTAAAATTTTCTTTATCAAAGTCTAACTTTTTAATGCTCTGTATAGTCTTAGTTATTTTATCATCAATCCCTTCTGATTCTATGTCAGACTTTTTCAAGAACAGTACAAAAGCGAAGGTGGACTTAGAAGCAACCTCTCGTACCTCCTCAATTGTAGCTTCCACGCTCTCAGGCACATGCATGGCACATAGCGTTTTTACAACATTAAATTCTTTATCGTTGTCGTATGCTTCTACCATTGTGTCTTCACCAAAGAAATCCCACATATCAGCCTTGCAGCCTACTTGCGTATCTTCCTTGTAGTCGGCAAATTTACACTTCTTACAGCTTGTATAGAAGAACTCATCTAGTGGCTTCAATTTCATACCTAAACCCCTCATATGTAGTTGACTTTATTTTCAGTTGCAAAGATTTGAGAATGTTTTTAACTGTGTCCATGTCTAGGCAAGAGGATTGTGAACATACCATCTCGCTTGCGCTCTGAGTGTCTAGGTCACCCCTGACAATCGCTCTGGATATAAGATTAATATCAAATCCGCCCGTCACAAGGCTGCCCCCAATCCTCAACTTGCTGGCAAAGAGACCAAGTGCGTTTGGGACGTCATGAGTCGGTACAGCATCCACTATATCCGAAGCCAATATAAGAGAGCACTCATTTGGTGAAATGGCTGCCATGTTAATTCCTTCAGGGCTTATTTCGACTTTTTCATACCCTTCTATGGACTCTTCGCCTTTTCTGACGACGTGAACTTTTTTCATTTTGATACCTCATATGCTTTGGCAAATATTTTATTCCAGTTATTAAGAAAACTCTTTTCTGTAAACTTATTTAATATTGTCTCTCTAGCAGCCCTGCCGATCTTCTCTCTAAGGCTTTTGTCTGACAGTAGTTGTTCAATATAGCTCCTTAGTTCAGATTCGTCATTAGAGATCATTCCATTTACACCGTGTTCTATAATTTCAGGAATCATACAGGTGGCTGTGCTAACTACGGCTGAGCCGCAAGCCATAGCCTCTAAGACTACGCTAGGTATTGGGCTAAATGTTGATGTATTAAGGAACACTTGAGCAGAATTATACTCATTTACTAAATCATCCACAGAGCTCGCCGGACTACCAATATCACCATTATCCCCTACAAGCCTTGTTTCAAGGCCTTCTGTTATTCTAACCCATCCGCTATAATTGCAGCAGTAATCTCTATTAACAAAGTCGTTTACCACACTCAAAACATATGGTTTTTTCTCTATGCTTCTTGGTTTGAATGTCTCTGTGTCAACACTGTGGTGTACTATTTCATACTCATTTGTATTTAGATCCCATACGCCTTTCGAGTATTCTGAAATAAATACATCTATATCACCTGTCATATTTTTTATTTCGTCTAACCATTCCTGTTTAAGGTTTGGTGTTGGCACGGTATGTTCCAGTGAGATGATAGGTAGTCCAAGGTTTTTGTTTATAAGCTCAGACATTTGAAATTGCCCGAACTTACTATGAGAAAGTATCATATCAAACGAAAGGCCTTTATATAAGGTCTCTCTAGGTAGGATGTAGTGATTGTC
>CEON01082839.1_pt1 | contig 11861 bp, 1 predicted proteins | sample 530291 | NCBI WGS metagenome assembly CEON01 (sample SAMEA2619888, study PRJEB7988) | marine metagenome | biome: marine biome (ENVO:00000447); feature: surface water layer (ENVO:00002042); material: "saline water (ENVO:00002010), including plankton (ENVO:xxxxxxxx)" | depth 5 m
GCAGGACAAAAGGTTTACAATGTAAGTAACCTATTCCTGTATGCACTTGTCAAGAACTTCGAGAACCAATACCTAGGTTCTTTCCCTGAGAAGTATCTCAAGGGAGAAGTAGATAAGAGAACCCTTATCAAGAACATTCAAAAGTTCTATAAGTCAAAGGGAACCACAAGTTCGATTAAGTTTATCTTCAATACTATTGTTGCACAGGATGTCAACAATAAACCTGAAGTATATAAACCAAAAGATTTTACTTACAAGTCTTCCAATGCTGACTGGATTAGCAACTATGCACTTAAGTGTGCTGTTGTTTCTGGTAATGTAAACGGTCTAATTGGAAAACCAATTGTACAAGAAGCAACTGACGAGTATGGGTATGCTTCTGCTACTGTAGATAACGTACAAGCAGATGGCACTAGAGACGGCGAACAAATCTATAACATTATTGTTGCTCCCGAGACTGTTAATGGTGAATTCTTTGTCTCAACTAAGACTAGACTAGAGAAACCACTTTCTGGTGCATCGTTGAGTGGAAAGAGGATTGACGTGTTTTCTACCCTGGGATGGGGTAAGTCAGGTTCTTTGTTGATTGGAACTGAAACTATTTCCTTTAAAGAAAAGACCGCAACGCAATTTATTATTGACAATAGATCTGCATCGTCGGCACTATCATATCCAGCAAATACTGAAGTATACAAACCAGTAACTATTTCTGGTTCTGGTGTAACTCTCCTAGTATTGGGTATTGTCTACAACTTAAATCCAACTGACGGACAACCATATTCTAATGTTGGTGATAAAATCCAAGTCTCTGAACCTGGATTTGAGACTGCAGATCCAAAGATTGTCGATCTTAGCACTAATCAAACCCGTTGGTTGTTGAGCACTGGTGCTGCTGTCAACGTTCCAACTTTACCAGCAATTGCAACATCTCTTGACGAAGTTCCAACTGATGTTACGACTATCCACGAAGATGATCAATATTATTATATCACATCTTCTAGTTTTCCATCACATAAAATTTTAGATGGTTCTACTGTAAATCAAACTGTATTGGATCAAAAGATCTTACGTTTGATCAGAAAGCAAGCAACTACATCAACAGAAAGATATCAAACACCAAAAGCAGACACTGGTATTTTACTTAATGGTGTTCGTACTTATAGTTACAGAGACACTGATAGTGTTAGGTTTGGTAGATTAGAGAGAATTAGAGTAGACGTACAAGGCAGAGGTTATGCAAAACCACCTTTTGTACTAGTTGATCAAGTTCCAAACAAAGCAAGAGCAGTTCTTGCTGGTCAGGTTGTAGAAAGCATCATTGTTGATACTGATGACATCTACCCAATTACACCAGAGATTACAATTACTTCTGGTAGAGAGGCAGTTGTTCGTGCTGTTGTTACTGGAGGAAAGGTTACTAGTCTGATTATCGATAATCCTGGTGAATACTATTCTTCTCCTCCAACAGTTAGAATTAGAGATAATGCAGGTCGCGGTAGATTTGCTAGTTACAATGCAATTGTTGATGGTGATGGAAAGATCACTGGATTTGAAAAGATTGACGAAGGTAACTTCTACAATCAAGATACAGTAATTGTTGACATCATTCCTGTTGGATCTGATGCTGTTGGTTCTCCTGAACTAAAAGAGTGGAACTTCAACAGATATAAGAAGTTAGAAGATGAGTTAGACACAGAGAATGGTTATGTATTCCAGAACTATGATAATGTTCTAGAATATGGATATGGATACGTAGCTAATCCAAAAGCATTGCGTGTTGCTCTAAATGACAACATCAATAATGCTGGAACGGAACCAGCAACTAAAACACACTCACCTATTATCGGTTTCGCTTATGACGGCAATCCTATCTACGGTGCATTTGGTTATGAAAACCCACTAGATCCACAGTCTCCTATTGTAAGGATGACTTCTGGTTATGCACTTAAAAATTCACGTTCTGGTGGTCCATCTGTCAATCAATATTCTTTAGGATCGTTTATCGACGACTATGAGTACACGCATAGAAGTGGTTCACTAGACGAGAATAATGGAAGATTTACAGTTACCCCAGAATTTCCGAAAGGAACTTATGCTTATTTCATTACTATTGATAGCAATCAAGTACCGCAATTCCCATACCTTCTAGGTGCTAATTTTTATTCTTTACCTGTTGATAGCAACTACAATTCTGCAATCAATCAGAACGATATTCCAAAAACAGCAAGAAGACTTTCTATTGCTGGAATGTCTAGAAATGGAGAAGGACTAGTAGCAACAATTTCTGATGTATCCTCTGGTACTGTTGACGATATTGATATCGTAAGTTCTTCAAGCAATTTTTCTGTTAATTCAAAAGTATATTTTGAAAATCTTGGAACAGAAGGAACTGACGCTGAAGCAAACGTATCTTCAGTTAAAGGTAAGACAGTAAATTACTTACAAAGTAAAGAAACAAAGGTAGTCAAGTTGACTACGATACAAACTGCATTTTTGTTTGCGAACGACACGCTAAGACAACCATCTTCTAGTGCGTCTGGTGAAATTGTTGGTACGGTTCGTAATGATAACGTAATTGTTCTCAAAAATGTTGTTGGTACATTCGATACAACAGGAACTTTCTCTGCTGACATCAAAACTTTCTCTCTACTTCTAGATCAAGATAGTTCTTACACTCAAGGAGCAACATTAAGTCTGACTAATGGAGTTGATGCTCCAATTGCAACAGCAGAAGTATTAGAAGGAACAAACCGCCAAAACGTAGTCACCATCAAGGTTCTCAGCGGCACTTGGATTGTTGATGAAGATTATTTTATCCAATCTAGCAATCTCTTCAATACGATTGGATCTAGAATTGTAACACTAACATCACTAAGCGACAACCTAGAACCATTTGAAGTCAATCAAAGCGTTGCTCTCATCGAAACTACAGGAGAGCATGGTTTAGGTGTTGGTGATGATGTGGATGTTACTATTCTACCAGATGATGCGACAAAACTCAAGACTTATTACTTAAGAAAGAGATTATACCAAGAAGCAACCTTAATTGCACCTGTAGTTAACACTACCATCAACGATACTGGTGTTGGGAGGTTCCAGATCTTGAATGGTGGTGCAGATTACACTGCTGGCACATATAATAACATTCCTCTAACTGGAGGTTCTGGTACTGGTGCAACAGCATCTATTACAGTTTCCGATGCTGGTATTGTATCTAATGTACAAATTCAAACAAAAGGATCTGATTACAGCAAAGCAGATTATTTGAGTGTTGCTGACGAAAGTCTTGAAAGATCTGGTGCATCTCAAAGCACCATGCGCCTAGTCATTTATGTTGACCATGTAGGTTATGCTGCAGGATCTACACAACTGATTGTTGATGATGCTACTAAGTATGCTGAAGGTGATCAAATTCAAATTGGCACAGAAGTATTAGAGATTTCTTCTATTTCTGGTAGCACACTTACAGTTTTATCTGCGAGAGAAGGAACTACTGCAACTGACCACTACGATGGTCAATCTGTATCTTTATATAATCCAAAATACAATTTTGCTGCTAACTTCCAGATCTTTAGTGGTAACAATTCTGGTTATGTTCAATCGTATGACAGAGCAACACAAAAAATTGTAATTGTATACGATTATGGAACATTAACATCAAATGCTGTACAAGTTACACAGAGTTCTAGTTTCTTTGATAGCAGTACACCTGGAAGACTTGTAGAGGTTTCTTCTGCTGGATCTATCAATTACAAATTTGAATTTTCTGAGGATAATACAACATTCGTTCCCAATCCAAATATTAATATTCAAGAGTATTACAAATACAAGTTTGATACGTCTCACTCTTCTCTTACTGGGACTTACTTTGATCTATCTCCAAGTAGAAACTACAATCTAGAAACACTAGAGAAAACTGCAACTACTATTCTACCAGGAAATGCTGGATCATTTACTGATGTTAAATTTGGTTTTGGTTCCAGACTATCTGACAACAACTATCAAACTATTAGAGGAACTGATTTTACTAACTTCTACTATTTTGATAGAAAGGGTGTTGTACAATCAGACAATGCATATCTTGCAATTATAAAAGATCCACTTCAAGGAGTTAAAAAGGTCAATTATGTTACCCCAACTCGTTTTGTTTATGATATTACTAGCGAGCCTCTTTGGGATGGTTCTGGATCCATTTCTTATACTACTACTGGCGAGTTCGCTATTGGCGAAATTAATTCGTTCGCAATCACAAACCTCGGATTAAACTACAAAAAAGTTCCTGTTATTACAGCAGTAGATCCAAATGTAAATTATAGAGCATCTGCTTCTGTATTATTTGATCCAGCAACAAATACAATTAGTGGAGTTACAATTAATAATAAGGGATCTAACTATGTTAATCCAAAAGTTATCATTACTCAAGGTGATGGTGTAGATGCAAAATTTGATGTTGTTGTTAGAAATGGTGAGATCTTCTCTATTACTGTTGCTAGTGCAGGTATCGGATATACTAGCGCACCAGAAATTGTTATTGCAGAAAGTGAGGTAAAGGCATACGTAGACAGCTCTACAATTGGAATTCCTAGAAGCGTCTCTATTATCAATAATGGTGGTGCTTTCCATCTTGATAAAACAGTAGCATCCAAATTTACTTCTACTTACGTAGTAAAACTAACTGAATTTGTTGGTAACTTCAGTAAGGGCGAAATAGTTGTACAGAAAGTTAATAACGTAGAAGTATTCAGAGCAAGAGTTGTTGATTGGAGATTAGGATCCAATCTACTCAAAGTAGAAAACGCTCAAGGAGTTATTAGACAAAATCAAAGAATTGAAAATCTGTCTAGTTTCGTATACGGAACTGTACAATCTGTCTTTGTAAGTACCTTTGCTGAAGAAATTTCTGGTTTCTATGATAACATTGGTTACTTCAAATCTGATAGAGGTAGACTGGGCAATTCCAATCAGAAGATTGTTGATAGTTTCTTCTATCAAGACTATTCTTACGTTGTTAAATCTAAGACACCTATTGACCAGTGGCGTGAACTAATTAAGTCTACCACACACCCTGCTGGATTTAAACTATTTGGTCAAGTTGATGTTGAGGCAACTGCACCAGTTGAGATGCCAGCAGAAATGCCAAAAGCATCCCATTTTACTGTAGTCCAACTTTGGGATCCAAATAAAAACAAGATTACTGTTGAAAGTACGAAGAGAGTTGTCACACAGACAATTCAAAAAGTTGAAAATCAGAGAATTCGTAAAGGTGTTGGATCTGCTGCTACAAGTGAGTTCTTGTTTAATGAAATGCGTGCTTTTGAAGTCACGCTAGCAGCACCTTTTGATGGATATTTTGATACTGATGGTATTCTCCAAGGAACAACTAGTTTCCAAATCTTAAATGATCAGAGTGTGCCATTTAGTCCATACGATGAAAAGAATTTGATTATTAGTCTTGACGGTGTACTACAAGAACCAGGACTTTCCTACACTGTTTCTGGCGACCGCATCATCTTTAGTCAACCACCTCTTGGTCCAAACCAAAAACAAACTGGTGAAGCACAAACTGATGTCACTGCATACCGTGGCGTAACATTCTATGGAAGATATGTTGCATTCAAGGACAATCAATATAATGATCGCTACTTTAAAAAGGTCAGAAATATCTTCCAACGTGGTGGTAGATGGATCGATGCTGCAAATCAAATTGAAAGAAACAAAAAGTTTATTGTAGAAGAGACAATTGGATATGCAAAACAAACTTATCCATCTCTGGACTGGAGCACTAAGCAAGATGATTATGAGAGAAACATTAATGCAATTCTAGATGCATATGATCACGATGTAAGATTTGGTGGAAACGTAAAGACTATTGATTATACATCAATTTTCAATACCGACGATGAATATCTGTACATTCAAAACAACAGAGCAGATTCCAAATTAATCTTTGATTATGCAACTAGACTAGCAAAACTAGCAATTCGTAATTGGGATTGGACAGACACTGGTGTATCTTATCTACAGGGTTCTAGAATTGTAACTCTGTCCAGTACAGAAAATGTTGCTATTGGCATGTTCATCAGTTCTGGTAGAGCATTCCCTACAGGAACAAAGATTGTTTCTATCGATAGCGATACTCAAGTAACAGTTAACAACAGTGCTTTAGCAAACTCTGGTGGTGGCGGCGGCGCTCCAGCAGGAACCACTTTGTTGAGTGGCACAGCAGGTGGTGGACCCATTGCTACCAACACTGGTGCTGTTGCTCCTGGTAATACGTTTAGTGTTCCACCTGGAGTAACTGTTACTGCTCCATTGTCATTCTCTGGAACTGACCAGGCAACTTTCTCTTGGAGTGGTATCAATAATGGCACATTCTACGATGCTGGTAATCTAATTGCAGCAAACAAAGCATACATCCAAGAAGAAACTATTGGATGGGCACAAGCAACCTATCCTGGTATTGATTGGAATGCCAAAGGTGCTAAATGTCAGCGTGATTTAGGTTTCTTGATTGACAGATATGTTTATCATCTAAAATTTGGTGGTAATGCACAAATTGTTGAATTTGGACAATTATATTATGTTGCTGCAAAATATCCAGAAGCAGAAAATTTACTTTCTATCAATAATGAATTGACTGAAAGTGTTGCTGCGTTTGAGTATGCTAAAGATTTGATGATCCTTGCTATGAGAAATACTCTTGGTGCAGGAACTTATACATCGATTGCTCCTGTAATTGATAACAATGTCCTAACAGATAGTGTAACTCCATATTGTGCCGAAGTTGAAGCTGCGCTCGACACTTTCCATGGCATTGTCGATACTATCCTAACAGAAGGAAAAGGTCTAGTAGAACCAACCAGTCAAAATCCAAATAAAGCAGGAAACTGGTCTCAAACACTAACATATTCAAATTATAACATTATTCTTGATCCACTGCTTCTAGCACAAGAATGTAATGATGTTATCTCTTCTGTTGATGCTCTCTTTGGTAATGTTAGAGATATTTTAGATCAAAGTTCTGTTACAAAATCTTTGCCAGACTTTGTTGATGGAGAAACAACAGACTTTGAATTATATTGGGATGACAATACTCCTGTTATGGTAGAAGAGGATGAAGACCTATTTGTAACATTAAATGCTGTATTACAAAGACCTAAGTATACAGAAACCTTCCCACTCTTTGATGCATATTTTATTGATAGAACTGTAATTCCAAATATCATCAAGTTTGATGTTGCTCCTATTTGGGATCAAGATTTTGGTGCAAAAACAATTGGAGAACCAACTGCTGTAGAAAAAGTTTCTATGGTTGGAGTTGGTAACTATAAGAGATTAACCATCGACTATGAACTAGTAAATGGTGTAAGAAATGGTCCTTTCTTAATCCTAGATGTAGAAGACAATACTGTTCAAAGTATTGAATCTGAAGATAATCTCTATGTCTTTTTAGATGGCGTTCTACAACGCAAAGGATACTCATACACAATTTCTGGTCCAAACATTTACTTCAATGTTCCTATTCAGAAGGAAATGAAGATTGACATGAGATATCTCTATGGTAGAGATGTTGGTCAAGTTCTCAACATTTATGATTACGCTCCAGACACATACTTCGCTAGAGGTGTACTTACACTGAATGGTGTTACAACCAGCGTTCTTGACAACTTTATTACTTATGATTGGATGGGAGATGCTGTTGGAACAGCAATTCATGTTTGGCAACAGAGAGCAAATGGCACATATAATGTTATTGGAGAAGTCAGCAACGTTTACAGATCTGGTGATGATTTGACATATAATTTGAAGTCTCAAAACTCCAGTATTGAAGCAGGTTTAGATCTCATATTTGCTGTTAAAGGTAAGTATACACGCACATTTACATTTGCTAGTGCTGATATTACCTCTACTGCCATTACATATGATACAGATGATGATGGAAGAAAACTCTTAAGAGATGATAATGCTCTATGGTCTGGAACGATTATTGGCAAATCTTACAGAAATCCATTCGTTTATCTTTCTAATGGAGACAACATTAGAGTAGATGGAGAAGATGTCTTTAGAAAGATCAAGAGACTTCCTCAAGTAGCGACTAGTAAAGATGGAAGAAATGGCGAGCAACTGACGGATGACATTTATGGATCTGTCTCGATTGAGACTTATACTGGTGTCACCAGAGGCGAAGGTCTTTCTGTTGTTGCTTTCATTGAAAATGGTTCTATTTCTAGATTAGAGTGGAACCAACGTAGTTATGACCCACTAACACAACCAACTGCATATCAATATTATACACCACCTGTACTAAACTTCATCCCTGCTAATGGTCAAGGTGGTGGAGCTAGAGCAAATGTTCTGGTCAGTAAAGGTCAAGTTATCAGTGTTGACCTTATTGATGGTGGTTCTGGTTATACTGAAGCACCACTGGTAGTTGTTGCTAGAAGATATAATATCCTAACAGAAAGAGACATTGGTGTCTCATTAATCAACATTGGAGTAAATCCATATGTTGAGACAGGTGGAATGAATGTGATTTCCGTAGTATCTGTTCTTGGAAATCAAGTTTCTGGTGTCAATACATTTACTTCTGTTCTATTCAGAAGTCCTACTGATGCAGAAAGAAAGATTACTGCAGAAATTCAAACTGGAGATACTGGACTACCAACATCTAATCTTGTAGATGGTGGGTCTGATATGCCAGTTGATTCTGAGCAACCTGGCGGTGCTCAGATTATATACATCGAACCAGAACCAGTTGATATCGAAGCTGGTGGTGGTGCATTAAACCTACAAAATAGTGTATCTGTTGTATCTGCTGAAATTCAAGATGTAGTAACAACCAATTCTATTTCTACTGTAACTAAGCAGATTACATCGGTTGTTCATAACATCATTCAGAACACTTCTCTGTCTAATGTTAATTACTTCCAAGTTGCTGCACTGTTGCAGGTTGATGCAGATCCTACAGATGATGTCATCTACATTGCAGACACATCTAAGTTCAGTAATGCAGGACTACTTCTAATTGGAGACGAGATTGTACGCTACATGCGTAAGCTTAATGATCGTTTCTTAATGGTCCAGAGAGGGGAGGATGGAACAACTGCCCAATTCTGGCCAGCAGGAACTTACTTGAGACAAATCCCAGACGCAGTATCTGTTGCACCTGGCGGTGTTGTTACTGTTGAAAGTATTAGTGATGTCACTATGCTTAGTGCAGCTAGCACTGCTAAGTTTGAGAGAAAGATCGAGAGACAAGTTGCTGCTCCTGCAGACTTCTCAATCAAAGGTAAAGTAACTGAAGTTGTTCTAACTCCACCACCAGGCGGTGTTATTGATGGATATATCGAGCAAGCATTCCTTGTCGATCCACTACGTAAGAGAGACGGAACTGATGTTGATTTGATTGATGTACAAGGTCTATATTATGTAACAAAGAGAGACACTACAGAAGTTCAGATTGTAAACCAAGTATTCGGTGCTACAGCTGAATACGTTGGACAATACACGAGAACAAATGTTGGTCACACCATTGGTCACTATGATGGTATTTTCAATGATGGAGCAGCAGATGTTTCTGGACTAACCCTCCAAGAATTTGATACTTACTTCCCATCATTTACAATTAGAGACTTTGCGGAAAGAAGTAAATCTAGTTACACTCTCCAAGGTGCATACTTCAATTTGATGCCACCATCAATCCAGAACCCAGTTGCTATTACAACTTCGTCTGGAACAATTCCAGCATCGATTGCGGTACAAGATACAACTTATTTCCCTGCATCTGGATATCTATTTACTAGTGGTGGAACTGTTGTACAGTACACAAGTAAGACTGCTACAACGTTTGAGGGATGTACTCTTACTAAGGGTCCAAATTCTATCTCTAACGGAACGCAGTTGGTTCCGCATACAATCACCTAAATATTGCTATAAATATAAATAACTCAGGCACAAATCACAACGTCGGATAAAGAAACCCATGGCTGCTATTATTTCTGATAAGTTTCGTATCTTTAACGCGAAACAATTCCTAGAATCCCTTACTGAGGGTGCGACTGATACGAGCGCAGAGCGTTCACGAATGTATTTCTTCGTGGGTCGCCCACAACCATGGAGAGCATACCTAGAGATTTACTCTAAAGGTACGACTGCATTTACAGTTGGTGACGAAGTATATGTAGGAACTTATGGTTCCACAAGTTTCCGTGCCACGATTGCTGCCGTTTATGATAGTGCCCTCCTCCTGACCGACGTTTTTGGCAGCAATGGTGTTAACTCTGCTCCTGCTCTAGGAACTGCACTTAAGTGCCGTACTGGTGGATCAGGTGGTTCCGATACAGGTGCTACTGCAGTTTCTGGCGTTTATCGTTATGCAGATGAGAACGTTCCTCCTCTGCCTCTCGACAACCAAAGTGAAAAGATTGCTCTCTACGACGAACTGATTGCTGCTAAGCGTATTACTAGTTCTTATGCGAGAACAGTTGTTCGTCGTTACAACTGGGATCTAGTTGCTAATCCCAAGTATGACATGTGGAAGCCTGACTACTCTGACACCCCAGGTGGTGGCGGTCAGATTGGTAAAGCAACCGCAACTGGCGCTACAAGCATCGCTGATGCTAAGTTCTATGTAATGAACTCCTCGTATGAAGTATTCAAGTGCCTCTATAACGGCGAAGATCCTTCTAACACTACTGGTCAGAACGCTACCGAAGAACCATCTGTATCAGGTGCTAACTATGATGCTGCTACTGGTCTTTACACTGAGACCACTGGTGCTGGTTACATCTGGAAGCACATGTATACCATCCCAACAGACGATGTTCTGAAGTTCCTCTCTTCCGACTTCATGCCAATCGTTCTTTCCACAGAATCTTCTAGAACTACTGTAGCAGGACTAGCAGTTGCTGGTGCTATTGATGCAGTTGTTGTTGAAGACGCTGGTCTATCACTTCCTGCTTCCCAGACACTATACACTGGTATCAAGGGTGATGGTACTGGTGGTGTTGTACAACTAGTAACCAATGGTGCTGGTACAATCACTTCCGCTGAAGTTCAAGCAAGAGGATCGGGTTACACCTATGCTAACATTCTCCTTGGCAACGGCAACCTCTTCTCTGATGCTGGTCTAAGCACTGCAGTTGCAACTCCTTCTGGAGCAACTGGTGCAATCGAAGCAATTCTACCTCCTGAAGGTGGACATGGTTCTGACGCAGAGGAAGAACTAAATGGTAAGCGTGTGATGACAAACATCCGCCTAACCTATGCTGAAGGTTCTGGTGACTTCCCTGTTGATAACGATTTCCGTCGTATTGGCATCATTGCTGACCCAATCAACTGGGGAACAAGCACATTCTCTACTGCAGACACACTATCTGGTCTAAAAGCAGTCAAGATCACTGGTGCTACCGCAGACTTTAATGTTGATGAGAAGATTGTTCAGACAGTAACTGGTGGTACTGCATACGGTACAGTTGTTTCTTGGACATTAGATAGTGGTTCTAGCACCGCTGGTGTTCTTAAGTACATCCAAACCAATGATGCACACACTGATCAAGGTGTTGTAAGAGCATTTGAAAGCAATGGCGCTAATGCTATTACTGGAGAATCTTCTGCTGCATCTGGTAACGTAGACACTGGATACGCTGGTTCCTTGCTTGGTTCTACCTTCACTGCAGGTCTAGCAGCACCTGAGATTGAAAACAACTCTGGTGAGGTAATTTACATCGAGAACCGTCGTCTAATCACTCGTGCTCCTGACCAAATCGAAGATATCAAACTCGTCATCGAATTCTGATTTAAACAGACATATCAAATCCCTCCAGCAATGGGGGGATTTTTTTTATCTCTACTAAATACTA
>CEON01056318.1_pt1 | contig 11847 bp, 8 predicted proteins | sample 530291 | NCBI WGS metagenome assembly CEON01 (sample SAMEA2619888, study PRJEB7988) | marine metagenome | biome: marine biome (ENVO:00000447); feature: surface water layer (ENVO:00002042); material: "saline water (ENVO:00002010), including plankton (ENVO:xxxxxxxx)" | depth 5 m
AGTATATTTTGGAAAAGAAGTTCAAGATGCTATTATAAGATATAATGGTAGTGATAATAATAATGAAAGAAACAAAATATATGGAGGTGAAATTCATAAGGCCTTTGACAAATTAGCTGAAAATATAATTAATACTTTTAAGTTTACTTATTTTGATATGCCGTTCGAAGATATAAAACATGAAGTTGTTGCATTTATGGTGATGAACATTCACAAGTATGACCACACAAAGGGTTCAAAAGCATTTAGTTACTTTTCAGTTGTAGCTAAAAACTATTTAATATTACACAATAATGCAAACTACAAAAGATTGAAAAGTCATAAAAAAATTGAATCACTAGATTTAGAGAGAAACGTGAACTTTAATGATAAACCAGATTCAAAACAATTAACAAAAGAAATAATTGATTATTTTGAAGTAAATCTACCAAACATATTTAAAAAACAAAGAGATTTAAACGTTGCATATTCTATAGTAGATTTAATGAAACACATTGATGAAATAGAAAACTTTAATAAAAAGTCTCTATATATCTTAATAAGAGAAATGACTGATGTCAATACATCACACATAACATCTGTTGTAAACGTGTTAAAAAAACATTATAAAAAAATATTTAATGAATATTATAAAACTGGAACTATCTTTACAAATAAAACAGGTTCATTTTTTTAAAATAAATCTATAAAACTTCCAATTAAAAGCCCATCAAATAATGATGGGTTTTTTTATTTTATCCAATTTCCTACAAATTTTATATTTATATATGAATAACTACATCTAGGAGATGCAATGTCAGATAAAAACGAAATATTTGAAGGTAAAACTTTTCAAGATTTAACAAAAGATATTTACGAAAATACAAAAAATCGTAAAACTCAAATAGATTTGTTAATATCAGAAATACATGGATTCATTACAACTATAGATGACGTGGTTATGGTAGCCCCTATCATAAAAGAATATATGGATACAGCTGTTAAAAATGACGAACATTTGGTTAAACTAGCTGGTGTACTACAAAGAATTATTTCTAAATCTCAAGGTGACTCTGATGAATCAATGTTATTAAGTGATGAGGAAAAAGAAGAACTAATGGGAACACTTCAAGATACTGTTGAAGATTTACAAAAAGAAAGTGATAGACTAACAAGTATAAAAAATAAAACTACTAACATTTCGGAGGTATAATGGGTTCAGTTCAACTACCATCTGGTATTCAGAGAAAAGGATTCTTAGGCAAAAAACAAGAAGATTTTATTTATTTTCAGTTTGTCCACGGAGTCGTTGTTGAAACTGTTACCCATAAAGACAGTCTTAGAGCTGGGAACAATTACTCTAACGTAAATACTATTATAGCAAAACCTCACCTCTATGACACACTACCTCCTAAAAAATCAGAAATGAGTGACAAGTATAGATACAAACCTTTGTTAAGAGGTATAGCCGAAATTCCAGCAAAAGGAGATCCTGTTCTATTATGTACGATTGGTGGAGAAAATTATTACTTAGGACCTTTGAACACGGAAAACAAAGTAACTTGGAATGTTGATAAAGGTTATGTACCTGAGATAGTTATGGATGAATCAACTCCTGCAGGTAGAGGTGAGGGACTTACCGAAGGTTTGAAAAAAGGTGAATCAAAAAATTTCCAAAAAACATCATACGAGAGGTTACAGAAAACATATGTTCCATCACTTGACCATCCTAATTTAAGTGATGGTGCTGTTTTTGAAAATCATGGTGATTTAATGTTAGAAGGTAGACATGGGAATAGTATAAGGGTAGGAAGTAGACATAAAAATCCTTATATGTTTTTTTCAAACAATAGACCTACAACTGCAAAATCTGAACATTTAACAGATGGTAGTATAATAAGTATTACAAGTAGGGGAAATTTATCACAACATTTTCCGGCAACACTTAAAGTGGATGGTTCTCAAGATTCATTTGTTCCTGATTTTGTATTTTCTTCTGAAAAAGGTATAACTGAAATTGAAACTGCGGATGGGATAAAAAAATCTTTTCAATCACCTTTAATAGCTAATTTGTTTAAATCGTTTAATAACACTTCAGATATAACCAGTGGATTATATGGATTTAATAAAAATCAAATATTTGTTCGTTCTACAAGACTCGTGTTTGATTCTAGGAATGATTCATTTTTATCATCTGGTAAAGATTTTTATATTGCATCTCAACAAAATATTGGTATTTCATGTTCAAAATCAATTGTGTTAGATTCAAAAAATATTTATTTAGGTAATCCTGATACTGGTGATTCAACGTTGGAAATGGAACCAATGATTCTTGGAAACAAACTTTATGAAATTTTAGAAGAATTGGTTGATGTATTAAGCACTGCAAATGCTAATGTTCAAGGAGTTGCTGTACCACTCGTAGAATCACTTGAAAAAGGGATGGGCCCTTTAAGTGCTAAAATAACTTCAATTGGAAATAGATTAAGTACAATTAAAAGTGATTTCCATTATATAGAGCCAAATTCAGAACAATAAAAAGAGGTAATGTATGAAAAAGAAAACAAACATAAGAACAGTAATAAGAAGAATCGTTAGGGAAGAAGTGGCGATGGCAATTCAAGAAGTGATAACTGAATTAAAACAACCATCTCAACCTCAACAAAAATCAGAAAAAATAGTTGAAAAGAAATCATTTACAAAAGACTCCATATTAAACGATGTGTTGAATGAAACTGCACAACAAGATGAGTGGAAAACCATGGGTGGTGGAAAATTTGACTCATCAAGAATGAATGAAATCATTGGAAGTAACTATGGTGACATGATGAATAGTCAAAGTCCAACTATAAGTGTTGATGGTCAAACACCAGATTTCTTAAAAAAAGATTATAGAGAAGTATTGAAAAAAAGTGAAGAAAAATCTAAAATGAAACACGGAAGATAATAATGGGATTAAAAGAAGATTTAATAAATGCTAAAATTGAGTCGTTAAAATTATTGACTGATAGTTCAACCGTTGAAATGACTGATTCCATAGAGATTGAGGCTGAACTTACAAAAGAAGCTATTGTAAAATTTTTAGAAAATGCTGAATTTAGAATAACTGAATTTGCAGCACCCGTTATCATCGAGGACTTTAAAATACCTGAACAGATAGTTAGTGTTGAACCAGATACTTTGTATCAACCACAAAAACCATTGATTGATACTCTTAGTAAAGTAGCAACTGCTATTGGACAAGAACAACTTGTGAGAATCATAGATGATGTTATAAAAAAAACCATTGGAAATATATCCGAAGAGGGTGCTAGATTACCTGAACTTGATTTAAATAAAGATGGAAAAACCAGTTCTTCAAACACAAAAAATAAAGGAGTTGTGGAGTCTACTGGATACACTTATGTAGGTCAAGATCCAGATAGTGTTAAATTATTTAATGTAGAAGATGAAGATGGTCAAAGAACACATACAACAGTAAAATTTTTTAGAGAGGATAATGAGGACTTATTATAATGGCAATAAAAGATATTGATAGAAAACCATACATTAATGATAATAAAACAGATGTTTTTATTGGACTAGATTTACCAATTCATAAATCAAATGGTCCAGAGGGATTTTTCGCATCAACGTCTACTACAATTGAAGCTGTTAAAAACAATATAAGAAATTTAATAAACACTCAACAAGGTGAAAGATTGATGCAACCTAGATTGGGTTTAAATTTAAGAGAACTTTTATTTGAACAAATAGAGGAAGACACTAGGAGACAAATTGAAGCTGATATTGTTGATAAGTTTTCATTTTGGTTACCATTTGTTCAAATACAAGAAATAGATATTAGAACAACTGACGAGGATTCTAGTGTTTCAGTAAACACAATAAAAATAAATATTGTATTTAGTATTGCACAAGATCCTAATACGTTAGATTCTGTTCAAATAGTGGTTACACAAGATGAAAATAACTCTGGTGTAAATAATACTGGAACTGGTGGATATTAATGGAGAAAAATAATGCCGTCATATGACAAAAAAGACTTTAAAGAAACAAACGTAGAATATTTAAATAAAGATTTTGGTCAAATTAAAAATTCTTTAGTAAGATATGCTAAATCTTATTTCCCAAATACTTACAAGGACTTTAATGAAACATCTCCTGGTATGATGCTACTTGAAATGTCAGCTTACGTTGGAGACGTAATGTCATTTTATATTGACCAGCAATATCGTGAGATGTTACTACCATTAGCTGAGGAACGAAGAAATATAATAAACATGGCTAAAATGTTTGGTTATAAAGTAAAACCAATAGTTCCCGCATACGTTGACTTAACTTTTACATCGGAGGTCAATGCTGACACATCAAACCCATCCATTATAGATTATTCAGATGCTGGTGTCTTTGGTAAGGGGATTCAAGTTAGTTCATTAACTAATTCTGATATAATTTTTGAAACACTTGATGTTGTTGATTTTTCTGTAACATCTTCTACAGATACTAGAAATGTTCTTTCAGTAAATAATAGTACTGGAATAATATCATCGTATCAATTGTCTAGAACAGTTAGAGCAGTTAGTGGTCAAACTAAAACAAAGGCTTTTACCATAGGTAGTCCTCAAAAGTTTTTAAAGTTAAATTTACCTGACACTGATGTGGTTGATATAATTTCATGTGTGGATTCAAATGGAAATAATTGGTATGAAGTGGACTTTCTTGCACAAGATAAAGTTCCAATTCCAACACATTATACATCAGATGAAAATAGAGACAGTGCTTATTATAATCTTGATGGTTCAAGTTTTGTCACTGATGTTCCAGTTCCATACTCATTGAGTTATATAAATACATCTAAAAGATTTGTTCGTGAAACTAATGTTGATAATACAACTTCATTAGTATTTGGTAATGGTATTTTAAGAAATGGTTCAACAATCGGAGAACAATTTATAGATTTAGAACAGGCTGGAATTATTATTCCTGGTCAATCAGGTGATTTAAATCAAGCTATAGATCCACTTCTTGGTGATGAGTACTCCACATTAGGGGAATCCCCATCTCAAACCACACTTGTTATAACTTATAGAGTTGGTGGGGGAATATCATCAAACGTATCTGCTGGAGATTTAACTAATATTGACTCCACCACGGTAACAGTCATAGGTGGAGATTCTGGTGCTACTTTAATCAATGCAAACAATGCAACACCTGCTAGGGGTGGTAGAGATGAAGAGAGCACCGAAGAAATAAGAGAGAAAGCAAGAGCGTTCTTTTCAACTCAAAATAGATGTGTAACAAAAGAAGATTATGAAGCAAGAGTATTAAACATACCATCAAAGTTTGGAAATATTGCAAAGGTATATGTTTCAAGAGAAAACTTAGACGTTGAGTATTATGATATTCAAGCTTCTAAACAAAATATTGAAAATGAGTTAACTCAATTAAACGATCAGTTGGCTAATATTCAATCTACTCTTACCTCTGAAGAAGTAACCCAAGTTGCAATCGATTTTGTTGTAGAAAGAATTACTGCTATGTTAGGAGAATCAGGAGCTTCTAATAATATTAGTCGATTACTAACCGAGATACCAGATAGTGTTCTAGATAGTCCAGCAAACTTAGGTGCAATAAATATACATATTTTAGCTTATGATAAAAATAAACAACTGGTAGGTAATCCTGTAGCTGAACAATTAGGGACTGCAGATTCTATACCATTTATTCTAAAAAATAATATAAAACAATATTTAGATAATTTTAGAATACTTACAGATTTTATAAATATTATAGATGGTTTCATAATTAACTTTGGAGTATTTTTTGATGTTGTGGCTCATAAATATGCAGATAAAAATCAAGTTAAATTATTATGTATTCAAAAAATTAAAGATTATTTTAAGATAGAAAAAATGCAGTTCAGTCAACCTATTTTTACTCCTAAACTTGAATATGAATTAATGCAAATTGACGGAGTATTATCTGTAAATCATGTAACCATTTCACAGTATGAAGATTATAAAGTTTCCAGTGACGATAAACCAAGTTTTGATAGTCCACTTTATAGATATTCTTTTGACGAAACTGAAAATGATGGACTTGGTGGATATCAAATAGATGGTGGTGGAACAAATGGTTATGGATTTAAATATGATTTTTCACCAGGTGAGGCATTTGTTGATGGAGTTATATTACCACCATCACCAAAAAATCCTGGAGTGTTTGAACTTAAAAACCCTAACCAAAATATAAAAGGAGTCGTTAGATAATGCATCATTTTATTTTTCCATCTCAAGATACATGGATTTCAAGTGGTTCATCAACTGTGACAGGTGAATCTTTCAGAGACCAAAACTTTGGAAGAGACCAAATACTTGAAGTCAAAAAGTTTTTTTATAACAATTCATTTGACCATCAAACAAGAGCATTAGTTAACTTTAGTGGAGATGAATTCACTGAATTATCTAAATCAGTATCAGACGGAACTATAGCTTCTGATGCAAAATATTATTTAAGACTTTATGAATCTGAGGGTAATGCTGAATTAACTGAAGAATATAAATTACATATTCAACCAATCTCACAATCTTGGGTTGAGGGGACTGGTAAATTTGGAGTATCTCCAAAAAACACAAATGGGTGTAGTTGGGAAAATCGTAGTAATCCAATTGGTGGTAATGAATTAACTTGGAGTAATGCTGGTGTTACCGTAACAACTATTGGTAGCTCATCAGTTCAATCATTTGCAAATCAGTCTCCTGATGTTAATGTTGATGTAACCGATATGGTAAACATGTGGTTAAATAGTTCCATTGAAAATTATGGAATGTTAATTCGTTTTAGTGGTAGTCAAGAAACAGATTCAGAAACTTTTGGACATCTAAAATTCTTTTCAAGAAATACTCACACTATTTTTTCTCCAAGATTAGAAGTACGTTGGGACGACCACTTACCGTGTACTGGTTCAAACACTGGTTCATTAACTGAACTAACAATGAGTGGATTAGCTGATAACTTTTTATATATGAGAGGTATGAGAGAAAAATATAGAGAAAATGAAAAAGTAAAATTTAGAATAGGTGCTAGAAAAAGATATATTCAAAAAACTTTTTCAACATCAGTTCAAACCATATCAGGTTCATTCATACCAGAGGGTAGTGGTTCATATGCTATCAAGGACATGGCAACCGATGAGTTTGTAGTTCCATTTGAAGATAATCAAGGAGTTAGTTATACAAAACTAAGTTGTGATTCTGAAAGTCCATATTTTATTCAATTTTTAAACGGTTTTTATCCTGATAGGGCTTATAAAATTTTAATAAAAATAAAATATGACGATGGTCAAGAACAAATATTTGATAATGATTTTGAATTTATAGTTAGGAGAAGTTAAACATGGCCACTCAGGCAGAACAGGATTTATTATTAAATCAAAGACTTGAAGAAGTTTTAGATGCTATAGCGGATGCATTAATAACAAGTGAATTTGTTGATCCAAATATAGTAGCTGGTAACCAAAAAACAATAAAAAATGGTATTATTACAGTTGGTAGAACTAACCTTGAAAAGTTAATACTTTATGAAAAAGATGTTGATGCTAATAAAGAAGATTTAAGTTTAACATTTGGAACTAATCCTAATGGTGCAACATTAAGTGAAATAGTTGGAAACATAGGTGATGAAGATTTTTCTATTGAAGTTAATGGTGGTGGTAATATAATTCTATTTAGCACAACTCAATATAATACAGGTCTTGACATCACGTCATTATTATCTTTACCAATTGATGATGAGGGAACGACTACGAATCCTATCAATGTAAGTCAATTCATGAACATTGAACAACAAGTTTCTGATATAGACACCAATCAAGCTAATGAATTTTTAGATACAACGATATTTGAACTTTTACCAAGTCAATTAACAAGACAAGAAAGAATTAATCGTTTTTTTAGTGAGTGGGATGAATTAAAAGGAGAAGTTCCTATATTTGACATATCAGGATCTGGCACTCCTGATAACCCATTACCTGATGGTTTTGTAGATGATAATTTTAGTGCTAATGATTATTCAGCGACACACGACATATCATGGGCTCAAGACTTTCAAGGTCAAGAAAACGTAATACCTATAGAGGAATCATTTATAACTAGATTAAATGCCACAGCTAATACGGCTAATTCTGGTAAAACAATGCAATCTTTAAGAGATCAATTGAATGAATATTTACAAGATATTGATGAATCTCCTTTTGTTCCTCAAGATGAGAGACCAACTTACGAAAATAACTCTGATGGATTTTTAAAATTTAGAGATTTGAATCAAGGTATTATTATTAGAAGTACATCTGATGATTACATTGAAGGATTAAATCCAAACAATCCAACTTATTTAGAAACAGGTTTTACCATTACAATGTGGGTTAGATTTTTAGATAAAGTATCAGAGGGAACATTATTTAATTTTGGTAATCCGATGAGAGAAACTCTTCCATTTGGTTTTTCATTGGAGACATTTGTTATAAATGAAGATGATGTTTTTCAAAATGTAGACTCTACAACAACTTATGGAAATTTTGTAGAAGAACAATTTGTTTATACACAAGATACTCAACTACCATTTTTTTCAGATAATAATGTTGAACGTTTTCTTAAATTATCCGTTAGAGAAAATGATGAGAGTGAAACTTTAAGGGATTCACATGTTGGTATTTCATACAATGGTGGATATGCAAGGCAGACAAGTGTAGAGGAAGGTGATTCACCAGATGCTGGTAGATTAACTTTTACAAGAGTTCCAATTGATTTTAGAGAGTGGTACTTCATTGTTGCAACATATAATCCAAACATTGATGAAGATGGTTCTTTTAATAGAGATGGTTCGTGCACACCTGTTAATTATTTTCATCCTGATTATAATCAAAACACAATAGATTGTGATTTTAATCCTGATTTTTGGAGAGGGAATCAAGATCCTGGATCCGGTCAATATACGTCTTTTTCTGGATATGGTGCAAGATGTAAAGTGGAAATTATTTCAAGGAGCGACTTACTTAGAGCTCGTGGTTATAAGGTTTAAGAGAGGTTACTATGCCTAACGGTAACGGAAATGACAGAATAACAACACTTTCATTCCAAAAGAAACAGAGTGCACTTTCTAATATACAAACATTAATAAATAATATTGATTATTATTATGATTATACAAATAAATCAACGTCCAAAAATAAAATAATTAACACTTTAAATGAACTTTTAAATTTAATTAACTCAAATGAATATCAATCCTTTAGTTATTCGACAAGAACACCATGTTATGATTTAGTAGGAGAGTGTGGTACTGATTACATATTAGGTGATTTTAATCAAGATACATCTGTAAATGTTTTAGATGTGGTTGGATTAATGGATGGTATTATAGACGATAGTCTCACAGATGAACAAATTTGTATTACTGATTTAAATTTTGATAATAATGTAGACATCCTTGATATAGTATCATTGATTGATAATATTCTAAATGAAACTAATCCACCATGCCCATCCCTCTGTATTGAGGGTGAAGAAGTTGAACTATATGGTCAGTGTTATAATATTGATGATACAGAATTTTTAAATTTATCAAATAGTGGATTAACCGGTGAAATTCCTGAACAAATATGTGATTTAATATATTTAGAATCGATTGATTTATCAAATAATGAACTTATTGGTTCATTTCCAATATGTCTTGGAAACATGCGAAATGATATTAATGAAATTGTTTTACAAGAAATTAATGTACAAAATAATAAATTAAGTACAACAATACCTGCTTCAATATGTAATCTATTTGATATATCAACTGTTTCTGGTAATGATTATAATGATGGGATAATTGGTGAAGGACAGTTTGAAATAGAAGATAATAATTTTTGTCTTGATGATTTACCATGGTGCTTTGGAGTAGAACAATCTCCAAGTCAAAGATCTTGTCCCACAGGATTAAGTGAAGATGGATGTGGAAATTGTTGCACAGACTTTGGATTAGGACCTGATTGTTGTAGTATTAGTATTGGTCTTACTGGTGGATGTGCGACATGTCCAGATTCTACTCTAGGTCCTGAGTATGTTTGTCCTGATGAGATTACTTCATGTGTAACTAATGAAAATCCGGAAGTTCCAGATTGGATGGTGGATATTGTACAAGATTTTCAATATACACAAAGATGTGCTGGTTGTATGAATATAAATGCGGAAAATTATAATCCAAATGCCGTTGAAGATGCTCAACACCCTTTCGAAGAATGTATTTATCCAGGAATTCCAGGATGCACAGATGATGGAGACGACCCGAATTTTCCAAATAGACCAGTAGGACATGTTGGACCGGCTTGTAATTACATTTCTAACGCAGAAATAAATGATGGTTCATGTGAATATCCAATAGACATTTATGGATATGAGGGTTTTGATTGCAATGGTCAATGTTTAGATGAAGATCATGATGTTGATTGTAATTGTCAAGGATTTAAAGATGGGTGTGGTCTTTGTCCATTTGATGATGGCTATGGTGAGATAATTGATTGTGGTAATGGTATTGAAATTTGTCCCTTTGAAAACTGTGAGGACTATGTAGAATCTGAAGAAATACCAGGATGCACATACACAACAGCAAGCAATTATAATCCTGATGCAACAATAGATGATGGTTCTTGTAATTTTGATTTAACTTTAACCTTTGGTTGTTTGGATGAAACAGCTTTTACTTTTGACCCGAGTGTAAACACTTCATCTGATAGTTATTGTAATTATGTAGGTAGTGATCCTTCTGATACCATTAATAAATCAACTGGTGAAGGAAGAGATGGAGAGGTGTTTTTTAGATTAGATTTATTCACAATGTTACCATACATTAATAACATGATTGACTTTGATAATGGATATGAAGTTCAAATTTGTTTAAAAAATTATGGTCAAGATGGTGAGTTTAGTGTGGATTATAATTGTGAAGTGATGAGTTTACCAAATCCATCTCCATTTGACGATAAAGATATTACACCTTATAAATCTTATTTATTCTATATAACTAATCAATTTACTCCATATACTTATATTAAATATTTTTATAAAATAATACGACCTGATGGTATTGAAATTTCTGAACTAAATGAAAGAGAATTATTTTTCAGAGGAGTTGGGGTTGGAGTACAACAATACGTTGTTCCGGATGTTGATTATTTTTATGATTACAAAAAAAGTTATGAAGGTCCTGCTGATTATGATGAATCTTCACATTATGGGTATTTGTGCACAGATGATTCCATTACTGAATATTGTACAGAAGGTATTGAAAATTCAGAAATTTTAGGTAATTCTTATTTCATAAACAATCCCATAACCACAGACAAGGTATCAACTTATTTACCTATAGTTAAACACACTGGTAACATGTCATCTGGTAGTTTAGAAGTACAATACGATGGTCCTACGTTTAAAAATAAATTATTTAATTCATTAACCGATACTTCAACGGAAAAAATTAATTTATCAAACATGACGGTTAGTGAAGAAAATTTACAATTCGGTATAACGAAACATTCTTATGAATTAAGACTAGAGCCTGAAAATGACTTTTCTTTATTTGGATTACCACTAAACACTCAATGGATTTTAGATCCCATTGTGGATGATTTTTCATTAATTAAAAATCAACTTGCTAGAGAGATGTTTTTTGATATGGGATATAATCCTCCTTCAGGTGAATTAGTTCATTATTATCAAGATTACTTTTTCAACAATACAAAAAATCTTATTACAAATGGTCAAGGAAGATATACACAAAATTATGTTGGGTTTGACACTGGAATAGGATGTAACTACATAGAAC
>CEON01052380.1_pt1 | contig 11842 bp, 20 predicted proteins | sample 530291 | NCBI WGS metagenome assembly CEON01 (sample SAMEA2619888, study PRJEB7988) | marine metagenome | biome: marine biome (ENVO:00000447); feature: surface water layer (ENVO:00002042); material: "saline water (ENVO:00002010), including plankton (ENVO:xxxxxxxx)" | depth 5 m
AACAGTTCAAAGGTTAGAAGCATGAAGATTAAAATTAAAAAAGGTTGTGAAATACCACTTGGTAAGGGTTGGTGTTTTTTACGATCTGGATACGATGAAGAATTGATTAAGAAAATCAATGAAGGCAAAGAGGTAGAAGTAGATAAAATTCATCCTCTTGCTAAGAAATTAGTTAAACAAATAAAGGTAAAGGATTAAGACATGGCTATCTCTGGAACAGCTTATGATCCAAAACTATTTCAATTTTTAGTGGCAGAACAGGATGATTATGGAACGATAAATCCAAACGATTCTGGTTCTCCCGATAATGCTTATGTAGCATTGGATGTTGATAGTATTGGATCGCCAACATTAGGAATAAATCAAACTTTAGACGTAAGAAGTGGATCGAGGCTTTTGCTTGATTCTAATTTCTTTCAAGATAATGTTGCTTCAGTAAAAGAAATTTCTGTAAGTGGTACTGCAACAACTGAAGGACTTGATTTATTATTATCTCACTTAACATTAGACACATCAGCACCTTATGACATAGCAAGTAATGTTGCGACTAGCTCTTATGGTGTAGGGACTACAAATCAAACTGATAATCAAATTTTATCAATAGTTATGAAGTCAGCAGCAAGTAATGCGGATTTAAGTTTCAAAGATTGTTTTTTAACTCAATTAGTTTTATCTGGAGATGCTGGAACTGAAGGCGGTAGAATTAAATTTTCAGCTACTTTTCAATCTGGAACTAAGGCAGCCTCTGGTGAATTATCTGCTAATAGCATAGATGTTGACACTATTATTACTAAGAATAATTATTTCATGTCTAGCTTTGATGCCGATGATAGAATTATAGCTGGTGTAGCAAATGCAGTTGTTTCCTCTTTCTCATTAACAATAGATAATCCTATAAGTTTTTCTGGTATTACTTCAGATGGATATGAACAAGCAACCAGAAGCGGAGAAATTAGTGCAACAGCCTCTTTTTCTGTATTATATGATAATAACTTCATAGATATGTTTGAAAGATTCAATACGACACAAGCTGCTGGAGCATCTACAGGCCAAACTCTAATGGCTCATCAAGCATCTTTAGTTGATGCTAATTTTGGCTTTGATATGCCTAGATCAATTTTAACAAATGTATCTTTTAATGAAGGTGCTTCAATGATGTTGGATTTAGAAGTTAAAGCATTGGGTAATGGTTCAAATAAGTTTCTTGGCGTAAGCTGTTAAAGGGACAGGGGGCGTAAATGAAAGTAGTATTAGATGATATAGAGATCATGGTGAAAGATATTAAATATGGTCAAAAACTAGAGTTATTAGGACATTATCAAGATGTATTAAAACCGGTGCATGAAAAAACCGGGGAAATATCTCAAAGGCAATTCAATACTTTATTAAGTCATGTGTCAGAGATAGCCTTTTTAAATGCAGAGGATGATTTAAAAAAGTATGATTATAGTGTTCAGATAAATCTTTTGACTAAGATATTATTAGATTATCTTGATCTTTCGGAAGAATCAAAAAAAGAAAATGGGGATTGAGTTATGCGGTGTGGCATTGGGTTTTTGGTAGGAAACCACACCGACAGTTTACGCTCCCTTATATCGCTCAATCCCCAACAACTAAACAGAAAAGGGAATTTTCAACAATAGATGACATCTGGAAAGAAATATTGCTCATTGAGGAATCGGATAAATTTAGCCTTGGACAACAACTATTCTATCTTATTCCACTATTTGCCAATGCTGATTATGTTATTACTTCTAAGGATGTGCAGTTAATAAATGAATATCACTATGTTACAGATTATCATATTCCTCTAGGTAATACTTTAAATAATACAGATGCTCATAAATTAATGATGTTTAATATAATAAAAAATGAAATGGCAATCGCTTTAAGACATAAACAGGAAAAAGATGGCAAATAAAAAGATTAACATTGATATACAAACAAAAGGAGCTAAAAAATCCAAGGATGAACTTTCTGGATTAACAGGAGCGATCAATAAGGTAGGTAAGGCAGCCGGGATCGCATCAGCAGCTTACTTTGGAGCAAAAGGTTTAATCGGTGCATTTTCTTCTGTTATAGAGGCATCTGCAAGGCAAGAACAAGCAGAAAAGGCTCTGGAGGTAGCACTAGGTAAAACATCAAAATCCTTATTAGATCAAGCCTCCGCATTGCAACAAATGACAACAGCCGGGGATGAAGCAATTATTGAGCAACAGGCTTTCCTAGCATCTTTAAAATTTACAGAAGATCAAATAAAGACGATTATTCCGGTCGCATTAGATTTATCAGCAGCTACTGGTATCTCATTAGAATCTGCTGTTAGAAATACATCTAAAACATTCTCTGGTTTAGCTGGTGAACTTGGTGAACTTGTACCACAATTAAGAGACTTAACACAAGAAGAAATGAAGGCTGGAAAAGCTGTTGAAGTTTTAGGTGATTTATTTGAAGGACAAGCAGCAAAGCAATCAGAAACATTAGCTGGATCATTAACTCAAATGTCAAACGCTGTTGGTGATGCTGGTGAAGCAATAGGTTCTCTATTATCTCCAATAGTTATTTCAACAGCAAATGCGATTAAAACACTTGCTGAAGGTGTTGGAGATGTTGTAGAAAGATTTAAAAATTTTGGAACAGAAGTTGAAGACGTAATTATTACAGCTTTAGGAAAAGAAGCTCCGCAAAGTTTAGAAGAATTTAAAAGCTCTTTAAGTGATTTAAATATTACAGGATTAGAAGCATTAGGAAATCAATTAATAGAACAACAAAAAAATCTTACAGGATTTAATAACAGAATTGAAGATGTTGATGCTTTTGATGTTTTATTAGAAAAATTATTGTTGGTTAATGAGGAGCTTGAAAAGCAGAATAAAACTTATGATGAGTTAAATACTGCTGTAGATAGAAGTATAAATATAAGAAGAGCAGAAGCAGATTCTATTGATTTTGTAGCTCAAAAGGAAGCTATGTCCAATGAGGAAAGATTAGCTTTAAGACAGACTTTTAGCGAACAAATGAATTCGATGTTTAATTCTGATTTTGATATGCAAAGAGTTTTAATGTCTCAACAAGTTGAAGCATTTAAAGCAGCAGAAATAAGTCAATCAGAAATAACAAAATTTGAAGTTGAAAAAAGAAAGCAAATTAGGGCAAGTGAAATATCCTTTCAAGCTGGAGCAGTTTCTCAATTAATTGGAGGATTATCTCAATTAAATCAAGCTAGTGCTGGATCGGCTAAAGTAAATGCTAGATTAGCACAAGCTCAAGCCTTAATTGATACTTATGCTGGAGCAAACAAAGCTCTAGCCTCTGCACCTCCTCCATTCAATTTTGTTTTAGCTGGTTCTGTTATAGCTGCTGGTTTAGCAAATGTTTTAACCATATCTAGGAGCATGGGAGACTTAAAGGCATTTGCAACAGGAGGAGATTTTGTTACTTCCGGGCCTCAAATGATTATGGTTGGTGATAATCCCGGTGGTAGAGAAAGAGTGCAAGTAACTCCATTATCATCTCCAAATATAAATGGCCCTCAAGGAATTAACGTTAATATTCAAGGGAACATAATAGGCACTCAAGAATTTGTAAGGGATACTTTAATCCCAGAAATAAATAACACCATTCAAAATAATCTAGCTTAATGCCTCTAACTCTACCTAGTTCATTTTCAAATCATAGTATTAAACAGAATTGGCTAGTTCAATTATATAATAGCGACCATGTTGAAGGAGTTACAACAAGTGCTTTTATAGGTTTATCATTTTATCATGCAGAATTGGATTCAAATGAATATTATCCATTTATAAATAACAAACCAAGCATAAGAGAATCAATTAATCTTAAAAATCAAACAAGTTCAACAAGTAATGTATCTTTAACTTGTAGTAACGATAAAATATTTAAAAATAGCTTCTTATCTCTTTCGGAACATTTACACGGTCAAAGCATTAAATATTTAAACAGAGCAGTTAAAATTTATATTCAACCTAATGACTCAACCTCTATTAGTGATTGTCTTTTAATATATACAGGAAAATTAGTAGATATATCACATGATCTTAGTCAAGTGTATCTAAGCATCACAGCAAAAAGGCCTTGGGATGGCGTAGAGATACCTCAGAAAAAAACATCAAGAAATAATTATTTTCCAATCGCTTATGGTGATTATAGACCTAATGCAAGTACAAGCAATGCTGATTCAGTAGCTATTTCTGTTGGTACATCATCATCTAGTGATGAGTTTAGATTAAGAAAAACACTTTACCCAATACCGGTTGAGGAAGTGCAAGGAAATACTGTTTTTTCCCTTACAGGAGATTGGAGTCAATCAGCCAAAGCATGGCCTCATTTTTATGAAAAGAATTTGGATAAGTTTCTGCCATTAGCTAATCATGCGAGTACAGCAACAACTGTTGATTCTGCAAATGAAACTTTTGGTGATGGTTATGCAGTTAGATTTCATAAAAACTTATTAAAAACATTTTTACTTAAACCAAATGGATATATCGGTGAAACAGGAGGAACTTTTGCAGATAATGCTAATGCAATAGATAGCACAACTGTAGATACTTCAACATTTACACTTTTTGATGATGATCCTTTGCCTGTCTCTGATAATAATGTTCCCGGTTCTATTAGTTATAATTTACCTCAAGTTTCTGGAATCCCTACAAAGTTACAATTCTATATAGTTATACAGGGTGATTGTGATTTTACTAAAACTGCTGGATCGGGAGATATTAATATTGAGTTTCAAAATTTTACTTTTGGAAATGAAGATGTTTTAGGGCATTTTCCCTTTACAGTTTCAACAAGTAATGCTAGTGTAGTAACAACAGGAAGCGGAGGTGTTAATATATCTTCACCAGCAATCATATCTGGTAATAATGATGTTTCAAGTAACTATTTAAGTTCTAGTGATGGATGGGGAGCTGATTGTGTTATAAGAATTAAAGAAGATGTGGAGAGTGGTAATCTTGAGGGTACTTATAATCTTGATTTTAAATTATATGATATTGTTATAGAAACATCTACAAAATTAGATTTTAGCACATCAACCACTAAATCAGAATCAGCAAAATTTATTAATGATCTTGAGTTTGTTTATTCTGGAGGTGATGGCTATCCAGATAATGGTTGGAATAGTAATTCAGCAATTACAGAAATACATGAAGCTCATAGGGATTTGCTTCATAGATTTACAAGTTATGATAATTCAAATACTCCTGTGAATTGGTCATCTGGAACAAATATTAATAGCATAAAAGATTGGAAGATCCGGTATTGGTTGAACGAGCCAAGAATGTTAAAAGATGTCTTAGAGGAACTACAATTCAATGGCCAATTTATTTTTCGATTTAATGGACAAGATGAAGGAGTTTATGTTTTTATTCCAGATAGCATTTCAACAGATCATACTTTAAAAACTAATGATCTTGAAAACATATCTATATCATTAACTCCTGTTAGTGAAATAGTGGCTAGAATGGATATTGAATTAGAAAAACATCCAGCGACAGGCGGATATTTAACAGAAGTTTCTGCTTCTAATTCTACAACAGAAAGCGATCTAGGGATTTCATCTCTTGCTACTGAAAACAAAAGAACAATAAGACTCGATGCCCTAGTTTCTTCACCAGCTACAACTCCACAATCTAATCCAAATGATGATTTCTATACTTATGTAAACAATATATATGGAGAGCAAAAAATTGAGGTTGAAGCTAATATAATAAATCCATCTTTATATGGTATTGATGTAGGTGATTTTGTTGCTTTTGATAACAATGATATGCCTATAGCTCCATTTGGTGATGCTTGGACAAATAAAGATTTTATTGTTGTAGAAATATCCAGAACTCTTGGAAAATTATCTTGCAAATTTAGAGAGGTATAAATGGCAAAAACTTTTTATTATGATTCAGTTGATTTATTAAACTCAACTTTAAATGATGGAACTTTTAGCGGAAGTGCTTTTTCAGATAGTGATAGCATGACAAACGAAAATTTAATTATAGATCAATCAATATCGTCTACTGTTTCAATGACTAATGCGGAATCTGTAAAGTTTACAATATCATCATCGGAAGTTGATTTTGTTGCTTTATATTTTACAGCAGCAGAATCAGATAATATAACTTTTGCAAGAGGTGTTGCATCTAATATATTTACTTCACTTGTTGATATTACTGATTCTTTTTCTGTAGGTTGGAATGTTTCTACTTTTTCATCTGCTACTGCAACAGATTTTTATTTAAACTCTACATCTGGAACTATATCAAATTTTAGTGAAATTATATTTGGTAAAAAATTAGAATTTGAAATAAATCCAGATATAGGTATAGGTGAAAATGAAATATTCGGAACTGAAATTAATACAAGTGTTGGCGGTGTAGAATATGCAATAAAAAAACATGAACCTAAAACAACCTTCTCTATGAATTTTAGTAATATATCAGAAACATTTAAAAACAATCTTCAAACATTTGAAGGTCATGTCCAGAACTTTAGAAAGTTTATTTATAGTGAAGATGGCACAACCGGGCCATTTTATTATGTAAGATTAGATTCACCAATAGAAATTCAAGAAGTTGCATTTAATAGATATAGTGCCTCCTTTTCATTAACAGAGCAACTTTCTTAAATCCTGTCTATCGTAAGCCTCTAAGTTTTTTTGATTTAGAGGCTTTTTTCTTTTGTACTTTCCTTTTTTTATATTATATTTATTGCGATGAGACAATTAAATAACAAACAATTTGATACAAAAGAGGGAGCATCAGCTAGTCATAGCGAATTGTCTCATCCTCAATTAGCTCCCTCTGTATCACAAAAGGATGAGAATATGACTTATAAACAAGCAAAGAAAACAACAGATATAGTTGATTATATTTTTTACTTAGCTAAAACAGATAAAGGAATGACCGCAAGAGAAACTGCTACTTTTCATTTATGTAACCCTAATGGTAATTATAGGCTTTGCAGAGATTGGGGATTTGAAGCTGCTAAAAAGGGTAATTTTGTTTTGGGTTGTTTTGCTGGTGATTGGGAAAGAGAAAAATTAATGAAACTTACAGAAATGAAAAAGCCAAGATGGCGGGATGTTAGGTATTATGTTGATAGCTTATATGAAGATGCCATTGATTGGGCGGAAAAAGTAAAAGATGTTGAAAACAGAACTGATGAAGAAAAAGAATATGCTAAATCTTTTATACAAGGAGGTAAGTAATGAAAACACTTCATGGAACTTTTAGCAAAACTTTAGAAACTGTTAAGGTAGGAGAGATAGTTGACTTAGGTCTTAGTAGATATTCTTTAGGTATTTGTACATATGTAGATGGTGAAGAAAATAACAGAGATTGCGTTATTTTTTACAATGTTAAAAAAGATGGTACAAAAGGTAGGTTGTCTCACAGTTTTTTAAAATCTAATAATAAATGGGATTCTTTGCATTCTTATACTGAATGGAAAAGGAGGTAAGTAATGGATATTTCAATGATAAGAATAAATGCAAAATTAAATTTATTATCTTTTAATGTTGATAAAGCTCCTAAATATTATGGTTGTAAAGTATGTGGCAGTAGGTTTAAAACAGAATATGGGCAATATAATCATATTGATAGGGAAGATCATGCAGATGCCGTTTTAAATGAAATGAATAAATTAATAGAAAAAGAATTGAATGGTGGATATAATGGCTTTGAAGGAGGTAAGTAATGGATATTTGTAAAAACTGTTTAAATTATTTAACTGCTTATAAGAACTCTATTTTAAAGCAATTATGGTTTGGCCATAAAGATAATTATCGAGATAGAATTGATGTCCTCAATGCTTTCAATCCTTTTATTAAAAGAGGTTTTTGCTGTGAAAGCTGTGAAGGTCATTACAATAAATATGTCAAGAGATAGATAATGCACAATCAACAAAAACAGCATAGTGGAAAATTCATTCGGGAGATTGGTGGATGGGGAAAGTATTATAGGTTTCTTAAAGACCAGAAAACAATTCGCAGAGAATTAGCTAAGGTTGGTAGAAACGATCCTTGTCCTTGTGGTAGTGGTAAGAAAAATAAAAAATGTTGCAAAATAATTTAAGGGAGGTAATTATGCAATCATCAGAAGTTAGAACCTTGGTAGCCGGTAAAAGGCTACCTTGGGAATCATCAGAGTTAATAGCTCTAAAAATAATAAAGAACCGATTATATTCTTTTTATTCTTTAACTGAAGGTAACCTCGATAACATGGATAAAACCTCCATAATCGGGCAAATAAAGGCTTTATCGGATAACCTAGAGGATTTAATTAGGTATATTGACAGTAATATTGATAAGCTAATTGAAAGAGATGCAAAAGGAAACAAGGTTTGTAAGTTTTGCGAATCTGAAAAAGTTACTATTTGTGAGCCTTGTATGGATGATATGGCAAAGGAATTAGATGAAAAGATGGCTAGAGATGCACTAGGATTTGATGAAACTATGAAGAATTTAAATGATTTAAGGATTGGTAAATGATACAATATACAGTAAGTAAAGAGGAACACAAGTTGATCTTGGAGATGATTGAGGTCTTTAGTAAAATATGTGCAGATGAACAAAAGAAAGAAAGATCACTTGAAATATTAAAGGACTTATCAGATGTTAAAAAACAAACTACCATCGCAGACAATGCTGAACCCGGAATCTGCGACTAATAAACCTTATGTGCCTCATGATGAAAGGTATCATGCCGAAATACAATGTGAGGGAGAAATAGCGATGAGATATGTTTGCTGTATCGGAAACACTCTTGAAGAGTTGGCAGCAGACATTACCAACGAACTCCGCAAAGCTCGACATCGCCTCCCTCAGATTGCTTTGGTTTTAGATGTGCATAATAAAAATGATATTACAGACAATTTTATTCAAGACTATAATAAAGGAGTGTATAGTGGATAAAAGTGAAATAGAGTCTTTAATAGAGCAAATAAGAGCATCAGCTATTGGATTATCTAATTCTATTGAAGAGCTTAAAGAAGAACAAGAAATAAATATGTGGGATGAAATCCTAGACTATTTAAAAGAAAAAAGGGAGTTACAAGAAAATGGATAAATTAGAACTGTGGATGTTTACTTTTCTAGATTGGCTAGAGGATATAGCTCCATATATGATTACAGCGTGTTTATCAATTATTTTTTATCAACTAATAACGAGAGGAGTGTAAATTGAATCCTAAATTAGAAATACCGGTAGGTGGATCAGCAGATATAACATTGCAGTTTGATCAGCCAAAGATCGGAGAAGGCCCGAATGGCCCTTATTATCTTTATGGTGTTGAGGTCATGGGAGAGAAAAAAAGCTACTTTGCTAGTGAGAAAGCTCATGATTTATTGCAACATTACTCAAAAGGAGATGTTGTAAGGGTAGATCATAAAGCCTTTGGAGATGGCAAAAGTGTTTATAATGTTACTCCTGTAGCTGCTATAGCTAAAAAAAAACCAGCTCAAGATGATTCTGCTGAAGGTAAGGTAAGGCATGGCTTTGCTTTAGAAGCATATAGGCAAGGAAAGCAACTAAGTACAGAAACAATAAAAGAAATAAATGAATGGGTTGCATTTGTCATGCTTGGGCAAGATGAAGAGGAACTTCCTTTTTAATGACTAAAGCTCAGAAAACTAAACTAAATAAATTAGTTAGGGAGTATGTTCTTTTGAGGGATAAAAGATGTTTGAGATGCGGTAAGGACAACAACCTTCATGCATCTCACATCTACCCAAAAGGTAAATTTAGAAAAATGCAATTCGACACCGATAATGTAAAGGCTTTATGCCTAGGATGTCATCTTTATTGGTGGCATAAGCATCCGATAGAAGCCAAAGAATGGGCGGAAAAATCATTAGGTAAAGAAAGACTTGAAAGATTAAAAAAACAAGCTAACACCATAAATAAAAATAAATTAGATTATAATCTGTTAAAGGATGAGTTGGAAACAAAAATAAAAGATTTTAATAATTAAAATGAATAGCGGATATATCAAACTACATAGAAAAATATTAGATAATCCCTTAGTGATGAAATCATCAGATCACTTTGCTATCTGGATGTATTTGCTATTGAATGCAGCTCATAAAAAATATGATACTTTGATTGGATCAGAAAGACTTACATTGAATCCCGGACAGCTAGTAACCGGGAGAAAAAAGATTGCAAAAGATTTAAAAATTAATGAGAGTAAAGTTCAAAGGATTTTAAAACTTTTTCAAAACTGTCAGCAAATCGAACAACAAACGAACAACCTATGTCGAGTAATATCAATACTTAAATGGGATGATTATCAACAATCGAACATTCAACTGAACAACGAGCGAACACTTAACAAGAATACTAATAATATTAAGAATATATATATAGATCAATTTAATGAATTTTGGAACTTGTACGATAAGAAGGTAAGTAAACCTAAAGCGATTACTGCATACAATAGAGCATTGAAGAAAGTAGATCATAAGACTATTATGGATGCTTTGAAGAAACAGAAAAAATTATGGGTTGGTAAAGATAAGGCATATATTAAACATCCTACGACTTGGTTGAATCAAGAATGCTGGGAGGATGAGATTGAACATATACAACCAGCCAAAGAATTTATTAAGCCAAAGTTTCAAAAAACACCATCTGGATTATATAAGGCTTGGTGTATGAAATGCGGAAATAAATTACTTCCTAATGAATACCAAATTAAGGGAAGTTCGGAGTGTTGCGGTGTTGATATGGTTCCAGAAAAACCAATAATTAATAATACAAAAAAACAGGATGAAAAGATAATGGGAGCAATATTTAATTATGAGTAATAGCTTTGATTGGTTATTCAAAAACCAAGTAAAAGACCATAAACACAAATTTAATTTTGATTCTAAGTTAGCAGATGAAAGAATAAAACATTGCGAAAGTTGCAATAAGTGTTGGGAATTTGATAGATTCACATCACGAAATCCATATAACCGAGCAAGAAAAAAACTTTTCTATAATTATTATGAAGATTTCCCTGTATATGGAAAAGAAAAAGAAATTTGCCCAAAATGTAAGGAGTAGTTAATGGAATGTCCAAAGTGCGGAAGTGGTCATTTAAATAAAAAAGGCTATCATTACAGCCGAAAAGATGGAACAAAAGTATCTAAAAGATACATCTGTATGAGTTGCGGAAAGCAATTTAATATCTCCCTAGAAGAAGAAGTAAGAAATACTAAAGACCTCCCAAAAATTTTACTATATGACATAGAAACTGCCCCGATGGAAGTATTTGTTTGGGGATTATATAAGCAATATATCCCTCATAATAATATCATTAAGAATTGGTTTGTGCTTAGTTGGTCGGCAAAATGGTTATATGATGATAAAATACTTTCAGCAGTAGTTACTCCCAAAGAAGCAAAAGAACGATCAGATAAGCGAATTATAAAGGAAATATGGCAGCTATTAGATAAAGCTGATATTTGTATAGGTCATAACATAGATCGCTTTGATGACAGGAAACTAAGAGCAAGATTTATAGATAATGATCTTAAACCTCCTACACCTTACAAAACAGTTGATACTTTGAAGGTGGCTAGAAGAAACTTCGCATTCGTATCTTATAAACAGGATTACTTAACAAAGCATTTTGATCTAAATGAAAAAATTAACACCGGGGAGCTTGGAGGCTTTGAATTATGGAAGAGATGCGTTGCTGGAGATCAAGAAGCCTTAGATCATATGTTGAAGTATAACAAGCAAGATGTCCGGGGATTGGAAGATGTATATCTTAAATTAAGGCCATATATCAAGAATCATCCAAATCTAGGTGTTATGATGGATGCCGATGTTTGCCCGAA
>CEON01120167.1_pt1 | contig 11826 bp, 5 predicted proteins | sample 530291 | NCBI WGS metagenome assembly CEON01 (sample SAMEA2619888, study PRJEB7988) | marine metagenome | biome: marine biome (ENVO:00000447); feature: surface water layer (ENVO:00002042); material: "saline water (ENVO:00002010), including plankton (ENVO:xxxxxxxx)" | depth 5 m
CCACTTGTCTACCCCTCCTGCATTGAACTCACCTTCCACACAAGGGTTATCACACATATCTTCTTGTTCGGGAGGAGCTAAACCCTGAAAGGAGTCAATTACATAGTATTCTCTATCTGGACTAGTTAACATCATAGACATTACATCTCCTCCTAAATAAGTACCAGCAATAACTATATTACCAATAGGAGCATTATATACAACATCAATAAGATAATTTATTTCATATACATTAAGACAAGTATACTCTTTAATTAAATTATATATATTATCATTCATTGTTTAGAATCGTAACTTTGGCAGCACTGTCGTAGACTATAAAATCGTTTATCAATGTTCGAGAACATCTTATCTTTTTTTCTCCGCTCTTTTTTTGTAATAGTTTTTTAAAGTTTTTTAAATTGTTTGTGTGCATATAATATATTATTGTTTGCAATAACAAAAAGCTAATATAAATCGTTTTATTTTGCTTTAATGCCAATCAGGCGATTTCGGCGAAAGCCGAGACAAATATAATTAAATATATATTATTATAATTAGTTGATGATATATCGCCTCAGAAAGTTAGGCATAAAATATTTTATACAATTCGCCTTTTGACTTCTTCTGGCAAAACCTCCGTATAATTATTATTACGATTCCTCATGAAAGCATTAGGAACAACTTTGCCAAAAGCCTCGATATAATTGCCCATCATTTTGGCATCGTATTTATTTTTCAACATATACTGCATGTGGACATCAATATCCGCCAGATGATACCCCATAAAGTGGCAAATAAAATATCCAGGTTTAAATCCTTGAGCCCAACAATTCATTACTGTCATGTCTAGACCTTCTTCAAGCTCTCCCATTTCTCGAAGAACGCAAGTTAACCACCATTGATCCCTAGTTCCGTCCGGAGATTGTTCGCCTAATTTAGTTACATCCCACCATTTTTTCAAGACATCAATTGATTTCTGGCAATTTTTAAAAATCAAAACTCCAGAATTCAAGGGTCGATCTTTACGGCCTGTCAGGGGGTCTTTGCAGTAATAAATCTCTTTTTCTGGATGAGCATTAATGATCGATTCAAGTTTTATTTCAACGTTAATAATTGCTACGTCAAGATCCATCCATACTATGTAATCGTAATCTTCTATGTGTTGTAGTAATCCGTAAGGTTTTTGGAATATGACATCTACTTCATCAAGCAAGGGATATTGAGGCAGGTGATCATATCCATGTATTTCTGCATAGCAACTAACTGTAGTTGTGCATCCAATAAGCTGTTTATAAAACGGTGCGTCTCCTAATTGTAAAATTCCTATTTTCATATAATATATTTTTACACACAATAGATAGTGTATATAACCTATAAATATGATTTTTCCCAAAATAACCATAGTCACTGCAATACGCTCCGAATCTGGGCCAATAGATGTTTGCATGGATAGTTTGTTTTCGATGGGGCATAGCTTGCCAAATTTAAATTTGACTTTTGTAAATTACAGCGGCAAACAAGAGCTATCCGACAAAATTAAACAAAATATACTCTCTCGAGGTCTTGATCAGGCTTACGATGCAATCAACCTACATACCGAACACCTAGAGGGCTTAGATGCGGCTTTATATAAAGGAATAGAGGTTTCTCCAGCGTCGGAAATGGTAATGACTTTATACCCAGGTATAGAAGCTGATTCAAAAACATTATTCTTAATGCTTTTAGAGATTCAATCTAGCAACGCCTCTTGTGTCTCTGGCATTTACTTGACAGATAACCAATTAAGCAGTCAAGTGACTTTCGAAAAAGAAATCTCACCCGCGTCAATTCGGGACTTGATGTATGAAATTGACCGACCCATAGCTTCGGTTCAAATGGGGTGCGCTTTGTGGAACATGAAAGATTTTAATGATAATAAAAATAGAAATATAGTAATCGAGCCTTCAATTTTTGTTAGGCACTATGATGTTGATTCATCATTTGAGGTAGGCAGCCTTCAACACAGAGAAGATTTAATAGCTATAAACCAAGCGATCGGCGAGTCTTTTGAAAAAAATAAATCGCTATTCGAGTGCGATGATCCCGAGCCCGAGCCAGTAAGCTTGAATTTATATGGAGTTATGTCAAAAGTAACCAACGTAAACAAATTAACAAATGAGTCTGCTGATGAATTCGTTCGCCTTAATCCAAAAAAACATGATCTTCGGAAATCTATCCAAGATGATTTATGGATGCTTTTTGAGGAGCCTACGGATGTAGTAGAAAAAATTCAAAAAACAAAACTCCAAAGAAAAATAATACAATATTTAATGTTTGATCTAAAGTGATTTATATATTTTTGATGCAAGTATTTGGTCTTTAAGGCTACGCTCTCTTCGTATAGCTTTAAGTTTTGTTAGATACAAATGCCCCACCTCTATACTAGAGTCTTCTAGCAAAATGTTATATGCCTGATCTAGGCTGTCAAAAAACAGCGGATAATTTTTGCCTAAATATTCTTCGGAAGAAGGGTTTCTGTTGACCAGTATGGGGCACCCAGAATCTATGCAGTCTAGTAAAACATTGTTGGCTACGCAAGCTAATGTGTTGAGGTAAAAAATATTATCTTTATACAGCTTGTAATATTCTGGGATTTTAGATTGGCTAAGCTTATTAATTGATTTCAGACCTTTGTGTCCTGCGCTTGTAAAATAAAATTCGGTTTCTTGGTTCCAAGGCGTGCATGCCATTGTATAATTATCGGGTAATGGTTGACTTAATATTCCTGAAGCATTCCTTAAATGCATACCCGAAGAAATAATTTGCCTGTTTGGCATTTTATAAAAACAATCGAAGTCAAATTTAACGCCAGTATTTTTAACAGGGTGATAAATTGATTCGCAGGGAACATTAATTCCAATACTCTTAAAGAACAATTTAAATTTATTTGATTCGTGTTGACTTAGAAAAAATAAACCTTTGCAGAATTTTTTAATTATATCTAAAACTAAATCTGGGTACGGCTTAATTTTATTTATATATTTATAGGAGTCGAATGGGTCATGTATAATTGCAATAAAATCTTCTTTAGGAAATGCATCATAAAATTCTTGCATCATATTTTTATGGTTAGTCTGCATCCAGCCAAAATGAGACTCAAAAAAGGTTAGTAAATTAACTTTACCAAAACCCCTAAAGGGACTGAAATCTTTCTCTGGCAGGCTCCAGCCTTCGTGAATCATTTGTTCTCCGCATATAAAAACTTTGGATAATTTTGTTTTCCAGTGTCCGGCACCGACTTTGCTCTCTTGAGCAGAGTCAGCGTTCGACTGAGCAACTTCTTCAGTGCTAATACGGGTTGTCAAGGAAACGACTTTGCTCTCTTGAGTAGAGTCTGCGTTCGATTGGGCAACTTCTTCAGTGCATGATAAATCTTTACTCCAAGTTCTATTGGATCTATGAGAAAAATAAGAATTTGGCAAATTTTCGGGCGTTAAAAATTCTCTGGGAATTATCCTCCAGGGTTCGCTCGAGTGACTCCCTGCGGCCTCAAACAGGGGGTCAGTATGCATTCGATTAAATATAACTAATTCATTGCTATTATGTTTTGTTGGCAGTGCAACTGGATTTGTATAAAAATACGGAAGCAAGTCAGTGTCTTTGGCTCTTTGCCCTTCTAGCGTTTTGTTAAATGCTTCACACAACATCTTTGGCCCAGTAGTTTGGAAAACTATTTTTTCCAGATCCTGATTAGGCTTCATTTGTTTTTGGATCAAAAGATTTTTTTGTAAAACATAAAAGCACATTGTCCATATTGGGGCAAAAGGAAGAGACGCCATGATCGCGTTATAAATAGAGCTTTGCATGCTGTAAGAATTGGGGTACTCTTCAAATAGTATTGCATTTTTCATTGTCGAGCTATAAATATTTTGCGTCTGATTCTTCATAATTTTTTCAAATAAATCATCCAAGCTCCGCAAGCACAGCATGTCTAGGTCAAGATATACTCCTCCGTATCTGTGCATATAAAAATATCTCGCTGCATCCGCTTTTTGTATGGGCCAAAGATACTGATTCCAGTAAGGCAAGAACCAGGGGTAGTGATTTTTAATCAATTTTTCATTATCTTCATCAGTCCAAAATTTAAAATCCCAATCGGGATGCATATTAATTAATCTTTTTCTGATAGACGCTTCTGGTTCAACCAAATCTTGCGCGCCAGACTTCCAGCTTTGATGTATAATTTTTGGGATTTCCATTGGAGTTATCTGTGTAATAAATTACACCTACAAAAACTTTAATGAATATTTTTATAACCTGCAGTCTAGGGGGCTCGATATGGTCAGACTCCACAATTCAATCAGCTATAACTCTCTATGAATCAATAAATTGTGAAGATTTTAATGTATTTTACCTTAATTCAGGTAAAGTGTATGACCACAAAAAGAAGAATCATAAATTCTACAATCGAGAGGATTTAGGTAATACAAATTTTCCGCATATAGATATTATGGTATTGCATCAATTTGGCCTTACAGAAAAAGAGTTAAATATAATTAAAAAAAGAAATCCAAATTGTAAATTTATTTTGTATGAATTTAGGAATGTTATTGCTTTTCATCAAGACAAACTTATCAAAGGCATGATGCTGGATGAAAGAATAGATTATTTGGACGAAATTTGGATTCCTGAGCATCACTCTAGCAGCCTTTCGTATATGAAATCTTACCATCATGGCGCAAAAGTTAGGTGTGTACCTTATCTCTGGTCTAGTTTTTACATCAACGTTTTATCTAGACAAAAAGAAATGCGCTTCAATTCAAAAAACGCGGCGAGAGTAGTTGTTCTTGAGCAAAACAAAAACCACGCGAAAAATTGCTTAATACCACTTTTGGCTTGCGAAGATATGGAGTCAAAGTCTCCCACGGCATTTAATGCTTACAGCGTTATGAATACGCAAAAAATTAAGTCTTCCTCAGAAAGCATGCGGTTTATAGAGAGTTTAAAAATAAACCAAAGAAAAAAACTTTACTTAAATAGCAACTGGAAAACTCCAGATATATTTTCTAAATTAGGACAATATGTGCTTTCTCATCAAGAAAACAATACTTTAAATTATTTATATCTAGAGGCTTTATATTTGGGCTTACCGCTAATTCATAATTCAGAGTATTTAAAGTCTTATGGATATTTTTATAATGGCAACGATGTGTCAAACGCATCAAATCAACTTTTGAATGCAAAAATGAACCATGTTGAGAATTATGATGTATATATGCAGCAAAATAATTTTTTGATAAAAGAATTCGACCCACAAAACCCTAAAAACAAATCTCACTTCAAAAGAATCATTACTGAAAAATGATACCCCAAACGCTTGATTTACAGTAGCATTTTGGTGTAATTAAATATATTATAAGGTATAAGGATGAAAATATCTGGCGATAATGGGTATGTAAGAGATGTAAAGCAGGGCGATATTATGCAGCTTGCTTCGAATCCTAGGTCTGTTGACTTAAGGCATTCGAAGTATTTAGGTTGGGATAATTATCAGGAGCATGTGCTTGAAACATTTTATTCGTCTCGCAGAAGTCTGTCTTTTTGCTTTAAAGATGACACTCTGGTTGGGTGTATCGGAGTTCATGATTCTCCTCATGAAAGAGTAGGCGGAATATGGGCTTTGGGTTCTCCTGACTCTATTGACGTCGTAAGTTTTAAAGGAAAGCTTCAAAAAACCTACGGAACTTTATCTGCGATTAAAGGTGCTTTTGAGTTTATGAAAATTTCTAGAGAGTGTTTTGACTGGATGTACGGAGAAGAGTACGATCATCTTGTCAATATAGTCGAGAATAAAAATAAACTGGGGATCAGGTGGCTAAAGTTTTTAGGCGGAAAAATTTCTAAAAGAGATGATAAATTTTCTCAGGTAACATTTTCTAAATAATGGGCGGTGGAGTACATATTGATTTTAATCTTGATTTTTTATCTAAAGATCCTAGTAGCACGTCTGCCACAAGAAGAATATTTGACAAAAATCGAGCTGCAATGTCTGGGGCAATGCCAGGCTGGTATTCTACGTTCAGAAGGTATACGTCTTATAAAAAAGGCTCAATAGTTTTGTATACAGAAGAGAATGAAGATCTTTTGGATAGAGAAACAAGGTCTAAGCCAAATGCTTCAAATCTTTATGTATGCATGTCTTCAGAAACGTCTAGCGTGCAAAATCCGGAATCCTCTACTTCCTGGAAAACGTTATCTGAGCTGAATCTTACTCATTTTGTAGGATTTCGATCGGTAAATAAGCAATCATTTAAACAAAATGTAGACAATCAAATACATGATGATGAAATTTGCTTGAATTTATTTGAGTTCGTTGATATGGATTATTTGATATGTAAAGCATGTCTAAATCCAAGGCAAAAAGAAGATGACCCGATTGCGCTGAGGCCTGTTGACGGATTATCTATGGGTGGAGGGGTAACGCGGACGTTAGATCCAAATCAAGATAAGCGTTATGTTGTGGATTATCCGACATACGGATTAGACGGATCTCCAGTTCCACTTCCAGGTAAAGTGACTGGTCTTGCGTCTGGCTCAATCAATGCACTTTTGGGCAATACTATTGACGCATTAAATCCGACAAATGATCCACTGGACCCAGAATTAAATATCAAAACTTATAACGCATCAGAAGTTTATCAAACAGGCGATGTAGTGAATTATTTACCCCCACAAGGAATTACTGATTTTAGTGATTCAAATCAATATTCAACTTGGAACGAAGATTTTGATGCCTCTTCTCACCCCAAGCTTGCGATATGTAAAAGTGGATATACTACACCCGCAAGGTCGTCAAATGGGGATTACGATCTTGACCTTGTTCCATGGAATCCGGACGCACAAAATTGGACGGAATATTTCTTTTCGCTAAATCGACCGAATTCTTCGCTTGGATCTGTTTTTAATTACATAGTAAATAATAAAAATATGATAGATAGATTTAAAGCGCCAGATGCGCTTCAAAAAAACTTGGCAAACAATACCGTTACCACTAGAAAACCAAGGATTAGGATGAATGATTTTGGTGGTAAATCAGATATTTATGGTCATTTTTTAGTGCATTGGGCCAAGCCTTTAAATATATACCACCGTAGTAAATGTAGGTCGTGGTACTCGGGAGCAAGCTCAGAGTCTGGGCCCTATCAAGATGGACAGTATGATATTTTTATATATACAAAAAACTTAAGAAAAGACCACGGAGGGCAACCTAAGCTAGCGGTAACATTCGGTAGCACAACATCTGTAAAATTTTTAGATACTGCGGGGATTAATACTTACGCATCAGCCACAATAGCAAGCAAAGACATTAACTCTTATTTGCAAAATATAGAAGGTTTTGATGTTTCAGAGGTGAATACGGTCGGCGATTTGTTGCATTTTCAGTATAAAGATTTAACGCCTGCTTTTTTTATGCACAGGGGTTACGTTCATTCCCGCAGGCGAGGAGGCACACACCCTGGTTCTAATAAGGGTAACGTTGAGTTGGGTAAATATATTTTATATATTGAAGATATTCTATCTAGACAAAGAATAGAAATGATTACCCCTCAGGTTTTTTCAAATAACAACCCCCTTGCTGGCTTGCATGGAGCTAATTTCCCGCACCAAGACTGGGGAGAAAAACAAACTAGTAGTAGAACATATGAATACTCAAAAGACGGTATTACAGACGGAAACTTATCAGAGTTATTGGCTACACAAACCAACCCAAATTATCAGTCTACTCCTGGGGCACAAAACCCGTTGCACTTTTTAATTCTAGGTAATGAATTAAGCAAGGCTGATCAAGAACAAAATAAAAATAAACTATTTCAGGGCAACCCTCCTGTTGTTGACCGCGCTTTTCGACCTATCATGCTCAGAACAGATGAATTGAGTCCGGAAACGTTCCACAGAATACTGGGTTTAATGCAGACAGGTTTTCCAAATGTTTCTGGGGAAAGTTTCAATACAATTCCTGAAGACAGATCTTTGGAAAGCTTTTTAAATACCAATCCAATTTGGGTTGATCTTGGGCAAACTTCAAGTGATAACGCACTTTTTAGCAAAGTTTCAGATTTAACTCCTTCCAATACTCTAGCCGACAATATTTCACCTTGGAGCGATTCTAATAACTACAAAGCTGGAGATTTAGTTAAAATAGTACACGGAGATTATTGGGAGGTCGATAGTGCAACTAATAATTCTCCATGGTACGCAAATGTAAATTATTATAATACTTCCCCCGACAAGGTTTACCTATGGAGCGGAAGTAGTAAAATATGTTACTCCGCGAAAGAACCAAGTATTGGCCTGTCTCCTAAGCTTGAATTTTCTATTTTTAGGTCTAAGTCATCCAATCAAAATATAAACCCTGTATTTAATCATCAAGCTAACGGAGAATGGGTAAAGTTGGAAATTTTAAAAAATACCACTGGATTTCTAAAGTCCACGCAAGCAACTGTTAATGTTTACAGCTCTTTGGTTATCCTTGGAACTTCTAATTTATGGCCAGGCAACGAAAGATCCAAGGCGGTTCACTTGGGTTTTGAGTGGTTTTCTGGTTTCAAACCAGAATCAATAATCAATCAAATCGCCGAAAACAATACAGATGTATCACTGCAAACCTGGACCTCAGGGTCAAATTATTTAGCTGGAGATATAGTTTCATTCAAGTCTTTGCCTGCTGAAGTACAAGGTCCTGATGGAAATTATTATACTTACGAAAATTTTATAGCAAAATTCGGGTTGGTTTATTCGGAAGAAGAAATTAGCTTAATGTTTACTGAAAGAGAAGCAGAAATTGAAGACTTTGCATTTAAGTGTTTAAAGTCAACTGTAGGCGTAGACGCGAGCGATCCACTTTCCTATGCAGGCTCAATGCCCGGAGTTGTTCCTCAAAACGGGGGTTCTGTATACTATCCATTTGTAAGTAACTACGATGGTGCTCCTGCAAAATTATCTAATGTTTTAACTGGGCCAATATACAGTCAAACCATGTGGAAGGATATAACACAGGCTGAATTTGATAATGAAACGATAAATGCTGCAGACCACCCAAATTTCCCTTATTATATAAACGATTTGGATTCCGCAGGGCTAGCGAGTGCTTTTAGGAAAAGAGATGTTTTTAATTCTGGAACGTATGATTATGACTTAGATTTCGAAAGTTATTATCAGCTAGGGGATATGGTTAAAATGGGTAACCAACATAAGGTAAAAATTAATATGTTCAGCCAAATCACTGAAGAAAAGGTTAACCTAATAACAAGCCTATCGGGTTACACAGACGAAGGCAATACAGATTTAAACGAAGAAATCTCTAGCGGCGCAAAAGTATATAGGCTTGCGGTTGATTTTACTTTATCTAACCCGCAAAATTATAGCTATTCAACTACAAGGCACCAGCTTCAAAGATCGCAATGGTGGCAGCCTGTGGCTAAAAGGCGTAGCCAGCTTGTTAAAATAAAAATCTCTGATGAAGAAAATGCACCAAGCCAATATGTGGTCGTTCCAGATGACTTTGATTTTCTGCATCTAGAGCCTATCTTTTTTGAAAATTCACAACAAAATTCTATTGAATCAAAAATTAACGTATTTGGAGATCAAATAAAAACATTTGATGTTAGTGGTGATTTTTGGACTAGCGATATTAAAAATATTAAGTCATCAATGATTAATCCCTTACCAAACTCGTCGCTAGAAAATTTTAGAATATTACAATTAGATCATCCTTACATAAATTTTCAAGATTTTGCGACTACAGACATTGGCGGTAGTAAAACGTGGCCGCAGCAAGCTAATACTACCCATGCCTTGTTGGGAGATAGCTCAACGGGCACACACCCTGTTGTTGAATACTTCACCGATTGGCTACAAAGCACATTTGACGTAAATTTTGCAAGAGATTTTTTGGGCAATGCAAATGCAAATACAAACGATGTATCTAGTGAATTATATAATAAATTCGAATTAATAAAAATTAGTGAAAATTATCCTCCTACTTTTAATGTTTCATACGACATAATTAATGAAGATTCTACAATTAATAGTGCAAATAATTCATACTCACCCGGACAAACGATAGAAATACAAAAAGGTCAAAAAATAAGATTAAAACCTGAAATGCTTACTGGGTCTGGATCAAGTATAAGCAATTTCAGTTATATTATTAATTCTTTTGCTACGCTAAATGTTCTTGGATCTTATAAAAGAACCCCTAGGGAAGAGTTAGATAAAACATTTTCCTTTGAAAACGTTTACCATTCTTCTACAAATAAAAACCCTCCAATTGACGAAAATGGAGAAAGAATAGTTATATACAGGCAGTCCGAAAAAGACTCGTTCCAGGCAGCTATTGATAGAGGGGTTACACCTTGGAGTGCAGCGAGCGAGCAGGGTGGGCTGATTGGCTTGGGTGACTATGTTTCTTACGCTGGCTTGATATTTCAAAAGAGTAATTCTCGATCAAATGAATTCCTTTCTGCTACTGATTCCTTGGATGATTGGAGTCGGCTAGCAAATCCTTTGGTTCATTCGAATTACACAATAGTTTCGAAGCATCCTTTTCAAGATTCTAGCTATATAGTTCCTGATGACACAATATACTTTGGTAGCGGCTTTTACCTTGATTGGGACACAGACCAACCGCAAAACATCTTATTTTCAAGCAGTGTGTTTATTGTCAACTCGGAACTACCAGAGTCTTTGTTTTTTGGAAAGCAAAATTTAATTGGAGAGATTCCTAGGTTTTATCTAGAATCTTCAAATAGAGAACCGATGCTGGCCAATTTCTTTATTGACGCAAATAGATTTGACCAACTCAACGATTCTGTGGATAGGCTATCTGCTCCTTTGGTGTGGAGCGATGTTTATGGTCCAGATGGAGATTTGGTTAGTAATTCTAGTTCAGATAATGAATGGTCTGCGTCAGAAGTTTATGCAACCAACGAAATTGTCCAAAGGCAAGGCAAATTTTTTATATCAAGTCAAGTTAGCCATTCAGTGGACCCGCTGTCTTCTAACGACATTTGGAGAATAATTCAACCATGGAATCAAAATGCTTGCTATTATATTGGAGACTTCGTTTATATTTATGAAAGCGTGCTTTTTGAGGATCCAGTAACAAATCAAATTACGCGCTACGGCCCAACATCTACTAACTCCCAAGAGATGTTTCCGTCACTAGTAATAGGAAAAGAGTACAAGGTTAATGAAAGAGTTCAAAGAAATCAAAATGTATACAAGTGTCACACGCAGGGGTTAATTAATAGTGTTTTAGATTTTAATAATAATTTTTCCATAGAAAAAGCGGTGCCTGCGGTTAACGGCGGGGGCGCTTTGGCATTTTTTGTTTGCGAAAAAAATGTGACTCCTACGCAGATTGGTCATAACCCAAGAAAAACCAGTTTACTCACAGGTATGCATGGAGATCATTCTTCTTTGATTAGGGTGAATGATAATATATCATCTGTATTTAGTCAAGATCAAGAAGTGATAATAGATTTTGACTACGAAAGCAATGCTTTTATAGAAGGTGAAAAGAAAATTATTATTAGTGGATTTTCTGGAGCAGATCAAGGTATATTAACCAGTATTGTTAATGATCCTGAATTAATCAACAGTTCGCCTGATACAATCGCAAGGCATAATGGTATTGCATCTGCCGCATTATCTGGGACCGGATCAATGAATATCAATATAAAAATAACAAACAATAATCCAGATCCAAGTTCAGCAAATGATGCTTTTGAGGGACTGTCGCCTTTGTCAGATAAAGTTTCTAGAAAATTTACTACGAGCGCCGCATCAATGCTGATTGCAAAT
>CEON01097178.1_pt1 | contig 11823 bp, 5 predicted proteins | sample 530291 | NCBI WGS metagenome assembly CEON01 (sample SAMEA2619888, study PRJEB7988) | marine metagenome | biome: marine biome (ENVO:00000447); feature: surface water layer (ENVO:00002042); material: "saline water (ENVO:00002010), including plankton (ENVO:xxxxxxxx)" | depth 5 m
TGTTGACCTGGTACAACATTATGTTTACCTTTTAATAATGTAACTTTATTCGCTTCCGCTTTACTTAATGGATAACGAAAGAATCCACCATTAGGCATTTCTTTCCAAATATCAGAATCGTGTGTTATTTTTGGAAACGTACCATTCTCACCAATTCTATCAATAAAACCACCTGTTACAAACTCCCAACCATTATCTTCACACTCTTTGATAATTTCATTTATTGGTTTTGAATATACTTGTAACTCATCATCATCCGATACTATCCACCACTCATCTGGTTTTAATGATGTGGTTTCATTATATATCTCTGTAACTCTTTCCCAATTAAATGGTTCTTCAATACTAACTCTATGTGGTTTGATTCCAAAGTCTTCACATATAGAAATTCCCTCTTCTATTACTGGATCGTTTTTGTGATGTGCATAAATAATTACAAAATAATCCTTGACATCGTTTTCATAATGTCGTAACATATGATATAACATTGTTGTGTTATGGCCACAAACTGTAACTAAATTCATTTTTTCTTCCTCACTATCGTTAAACCCGTACTACTTGGAAAATCTTTTCTATTTCCATTATCAAAAAAATCAAACACTTGATATTCATCTTTCTCTTCAATATATTCTTTTACCAAAGATGGACCTGTTAAATCATCACCTTTATGACCTTCTACTTCTATCATCTCATCTACATATGATTTATCTGTATCGTGGATTGTAATAACTCCACCATCATTTAATCGTTGTGAATATAATTCAAAATCTTTTTTACAACCATCAAATGTATGGTCAGCATCTATATGAATATAATCAAACCAAATATCTTGTTTTATGAAAAAATTATAATATGCATTTTCTGTAGTTTCTTTTATAAACATAGGAGCGAAATGTTTTCTCAATACACTATCTTCATCTTCCCAATCAGTTTTACCATTAAAACCATTCATAGCATCAACAAGATACGTTACACCATTATCACCCCATTCATATTGTACATCTTCATAAAATCCTTCTTGTGATAAATCATATCTTGCCTGACTCATTATTCTTGGAATGAATCCACCACCACTTCCCAAACAAACTAATGATTTAAATTTAAAGAAGTTTATTATAGAATATATTATCAACCCATCACCAAGATGTTTCTTAGTTGCACCGTGTGTCCAACGATAAGATACATCATCACCGTTATTAGTAGTAATATAATTTTTTATAAAATCATAATTTAAAATTGAAAACAAAATAAAACCTTTAATTTAAAATGGATTAGAATCACTCCCTTTGTTGTGTACTAAAAATGTTTTACCAAAATAAACATCCAATGGTTCAACATCAATTTGTACTACTTCGAATCCATCCTCATCTGTAACATTTTCTAATTGTGTTATCAAAACCTCTTCACCATTTTTATCCATCAAATGTGCTCCTACTTTCATATTAGGAACTAACTGCCACATCCAAGTATTTTCACCAAGTGGTTTATATAACATCTCGTGGTCACCTGTAATACATTCCTCTCCATTGTTTATATTCCAATAGTTTCTAACGAAATCAAAATTGATATCTTGTACACTAGCAGAATGTTGAGTGAATGTTTCAGTTTTCTCATCAGCAAATCTACACTTTCTCCAATCTTCTTCATCTTCATCTATCTGACCTGGCATATTCATAGATAATACCCAATCACCTATATCTAAATCTTCTACTAACTTTGTAGTACCATCTGCCATATCTATCTTTGTACCAACTAATAAACAACTTGGTGAACCACCATACGCATCAACAACTGTTATTGCCTTCGTGACATTGGCATTGTAGTTTACGGCGTGATCGTTAAATCCATCTGATTGCCCATCATCATTATACTTACCATTAATATTAACACTTGTGTTATTAGTACCAGCTGGAAAGAAATCACTATCATCACCCGTACCTGTATTTGCATTTGATATCGCACCAGCAGTAGCCGTACCAGTATAATCTCCACTAACACTAACTAAAGCTTGGTTAGTACTCCAAGTAATATTCGCAGTTCTACTGGCAATCTTACTTAAAAATAAACTACCAGCATTACTAAAGTTTAACGTGTAGGTTTCAGAAGTTTGTTCCCAAAGATACGCATAACCACTAACACTACTTACGTCAGATATAGAAAAATCCGACATCTTAGTTTGACTCGAACCATCGTTTTGAGCACCCAAAGAAGTATTGGCGGTCGTATAGGAATCAGTTCCATCAACTGCTCGTTTTAGTTTTCCTAATGATAAATTTTGATTTGCTGCTGTACTCATAGTTATAAATATCACTCATTGTAAAGTTTTAATAAAGATTCAACCCATTCCTCTTTATTGTCAAACTTCTTAGATAAATATTCTCTTAATCTAAATAATTCATTTCTTCTACCATCTAAAGATACTTCACATATATTTTCATATTGTTCTTTAAATTTTTGGGGACTACTAGCTCTCCACGGCCACTTTACTTCTTTATGCCAATCTTCTGCCAGTATTGGAACTTTACCAAAATCAATTGCTTGAAATATCGAATATCCAAATGGTTCAACAATATGTGCTGAATGTGATATTCCCCAATTTCTTTGATAGAATCTATTCAAATTCTCATACCTAAATATCTGTTTTCTCCATTTTGAAGTATCTAAATTTAAATTTCTTTCCCACCATTTTATATCTGGTAAACTTGTAAAAACATCAGCTCGTAATCCGTGTAAAAAATGTGGACATTTTCTCGTTTCCATTCGAGAATGAAATCCTATACGATTATTATCTATTACATCAAGATTATGTTTAAACTCATAATAATTAGGTATGTGTAAAATTTTATCAGGTTGATTTTTTAAAGTTGGTTTATCAACACCAATCCAAAATGGATGTTTAGCCATTTCCACAACTTCTTGTTCCCACTTAGGCTCCATATGAAAATGAAAGTGTTTTTCTAATCCCAAGAACAACGATGCACCTACTGATTTGTTAACATCACAATGTACGGCGTTAGTGTGTATTTTGTGTTTATTATCAGTTATTATTTTATGTGGTCTATAATATCCGTGTAGTATGTTTATTCTTCTACTATTTTCCATCAACTCTTTAAAATCTTCTACACTATCTCCTTGCCAATATACACTTAAATCTTTTTTTGGTGGAATGTAATCATCTGGTTTTGTAAATGTACTTGTTGGTTTTTCACCTGTTACCTTTTTAAAATTATCAACCATTTTTGTTTGTAATTTTCTAGCAGGTGGTATTATATCTTTCTTTACATTTTCTGTAAATTTTTTATGTTCATTTTCTTTCCACTCTTTTACTGGTCTATTTCTATGAATCATTAATTTTGGTTGAACGTGTAACTTAGGAACTATATCTGTTATAAAATCATTTACCCAAACATCAGCACCACCTTGTACAAGTGTTCCACCACCTGTAGTATAATAAACATCATAATCCATTATTCACTCCCACCACCAGGTGCTGGTGCACCACCCTTTTCACCATTATGTACAAGATACCCACCTAAAAATACTGTATCAACATCCTCTACGTTAATCCACATAACTTCTAACTCCTCTTCAATTTTTTCAATACTATCAACGGATATTATTTCTTTATTATTACTACCCATAAATGAATAATCACCATCTTGTATATTGTGTATATAATCCCAACGCCATATATTTGTAGTGTTATCTCTAACCCATATATAATGTTCGTTTGACATTTTTAAATGATTGTTTACTAAATAGTAATAAGTTTTATAATCATAATAAATTTCAACTACTTTTGAAGTACTATAGTATCCACTATCTAAAGAACTTGTAGTGTAACCTGAATAAACTTTTTTAGTATCACTATCAACTAAATCAGGAAAATTAAAAGATACAATCTCATCACCATAATCTATATCTTCAATAAGTTTAGTACTACCATCCGCCATCAATATTGGTGTATCAAGTGCGAAACATCCACCACCACCACCATAAGTATCTTGTATTGTTATTGATAAATCAATCGCAGTATTATAGTTAGTGGCGTGAGTATTAAATTGATCTGCAAAAGTAACTCGGACTGTTGCGGCATCATTTGAAGTAGCCGCTCCAAATGTTATTGCGGCAATATATCCAGTAGCAGAGTTATTAGCTGTTGCGGCATTTTCTTCATTGAGAATAGTCCAAGTATAGTGGTCATCATTAGTGGCTAAGTTACTAGCCAAAAATTTACTACCAGCATTTGTAAAACCTAATGTATAATTTTCTGTTGTACTTTCATCAGGTGTTGTATCTCCAGTAATACTACCAACACCATCTATAGCATAATCATCAATTGAAACTCGGGAAGTAGCTCCACCATTGATTTGACCTAAACTAACTTGTGTTGTTGCTGAACCAACAGTATCGGTGTGTAATCCAAGTGAACCTAAATCTAAAGTATCACCTGAGCTCCTAGCCACCTTTTATCTCCTCAAGTTCTCTTTTTAATTCTTCAATTTGTTCTTGTTGTTCTTTTACAGCCTCTATTAACAATGGTACTATTCTATCATACTTTACTGTTTTATAATCGTGTTCATCACCACCATCAACAATTCCCTTATCATTAATTGGTGCCTTACCAACCACTTCTGGTAACACCTTTTCAACTTCTTGTGCATTAACACCAATCTCCATTCCATTATTTTTATATCCAAGATTTAATGCGGTTTCATTTAAAGTAAAATAATAACCATTTAATTGTTTAATTTTATCAATCGCGTTATTTACTTTTCCGTGAAAATTCTTTAAACGTTCATCTGAAAAATACGCAGTTACGTTACCTGTAGCTACGACATCTCCAGCTACTCGTATATGACCATCAAAGTATGCCACGTTACCTTGGTCAAAATGTCCACCAGGATCATCAACATAAAACGGATACTTTAATGTATTATTAATTGCTGCACTATAATCATCAAATATATTTACAAAGTTACCTGTATTGTTTTTACATATTACGAGAGAACCACTATTACTTGGTTGAAGAGAAAGAGTGTTAGTAGGACCTACATCCGATGGTGAAGATACACTTGTGATTCCACTTTGATGTATATCTTCATAAGTATAAATTTCAAAAGCCTCACCACTTCTTGTACGATCATATCCTATTCGACCTTCTTGTTTATTAAGATAATCAATACCCATCCTTATCAATTGACCACCACTATGTGCATCTGGATGTGTTTGACCACCTGCTATAACAATAGCCTCATATGGTACGTCTGTTCTTGCTACAACCACACCCGCACTTTGGTTTGATGGTGAATAACCACCAGCATCAATACCAACCGAGTTTCCTGATTGTAAATTAACAGTACCAATTCTGGCGACAGTAGTTGTATCTTGTTTAAATACTTGTGTTCCAGAAAGTGTTAAATCATTACCCGTAACATTACCACTACTATCTACTCTGAAATTATCAGTATGTATTTCAATACTACTTCCCGTTATAAGAGCTGAAGTAGCAGTTAAGGCACCACCCGATGTAACTTTGAACGGACTATTTTCACCTAAAGAAATTCCATCTGTACCAGCATAAAATCCTGAGTTAGCATCAACAAGTGCGGCTTTAGAACCTACTGTAATTTTTGGTGTGGCGGGGTCTAATAAAATATTTGTAGCAGATAATGTTGAACCAACCGTAAATCCACCAATTTCACCACTATCTGCAGTTATGTTACCAGTTATCTCAAGTGTTCCAGCACCATCAAATTTTAAACTATCTCCAGTTGCACTCTTAACAGAGAATTTATAAACTCCACTTCCATCTTCTCCTATAAAGATACCAGCAGAATCATAAGTAACTGCACTTCCATCATCACCAATTGCAATTCTTTGATTATCACTTGATATGTAAAGTTTAGTTGCATCTACTTCTAATTGTTGTGTGTTTATATCTAAACCACTTGATGAAAATTTAAGATAATCGGAATTGGCGGTTGTGGTTGCTTTTATTAATACTTCACCATCACCTTTGGCATAAAATCCTGCGGCCGTTTGGTTTGTTGCGGTACTTGATAATCCACCTACTTCCAAATGTCCTACGTTTGAATTTGAATCACCATCAATTGTAATATTACCATTTGCTACTGATATTAATCTATTCGCACTATCTATTAATAAATCACCACTATTGGCATTTAAATTAAATGTGGTAGATGTAATATCAATATCATTTGCCTTGATTGCTAAATTAGAACCATCAAATGAAATTTTGTTTCCACCACTACCACTTCCAACTAAAAACTTACCATCACCATCAACAAAGAATCCTTGACCAGTTATATCTTTTGGTGGTGTTACACCTAAACTCATTGTAGGCATAGTACCAGAAGTTAGAACTTGGAACTTCTCTGTATCAATATCAATAACTGAAGTTTTAATTGATATTGGTGAAGAAACTCTAATCTCACCACCAACATCATCTCGAATAACTAAATCACCATCTTTGTTAGCAAAAAATCCTTTTGATGAGTTATCTAATGTAGCGTCACCTAATTGTATAAATCCTTTTCCATCATCACCACCAACTGAATTCAACTCGAAACTTGGTCCTTTCAAGATAACATTATCACTTCTCATTGTTACTTCACTACCACTTAGGAACATTGAAGAAGCAGTTACCTCACCTTGTGGTGTTACGTTAAACTTAGATGAGAAAAGGAAGTAATCACCACTTTGGTCTCCATCTAAATAAAAAGAACTACCTTGTTTTAATCGAGTACCATCAATTGTAAATCCAGCTATTTGACCTGAAGAAGCAGAAACGTTTCCTGCCATTGTAACATTACCACCTGAGTCTATTGTGAACTTAGGTGTATCTACTGTAAGTACATTTGAATCTAACTTTATAAAATTAGATGATGCCCCACCAGCTCTGAAATCACCAGTACCATCCATAAACACACCATCACCAGTCGCAATTGCAGTTGCCGAACCAAGTTTTATTTTAGCATCAGCCGTACTCAAAGTCATACTCGGTGTAGAACTTTCTATTACTAACTTACCACTTCCAGCATTTAAATCAAATGTTTCAGCAGATACAGAAACACCACCACTTCCTACAGTAACAAAGTTATCGGCATCACTAAATGCCCTAACGTTACCACTACTATCGGCATAGAATCCAGCACCATCCGCATCACTATCGGTTGTTATTGTACCGAGATAAATTCTTGTATTATTTAAAGCAAAATCAGTACCTTGAAAATCAAATGTATTGGTACGGATTGATAATGTGTTTGAACCAAATGTTATAAAATTATTTGAATCACCAAAGATTCTTACGTTACCACTTGTGTCGGCGTAAAATCCAGCACCAGTCGAATCGTTGTTGGCGGTTATTGTACCAAGATAAAATGTACTGGTGTTTAATAAAATATTTGTTGATGATAAACTAAATGCGGTAGATGTAATATCAATATCACTACTTACGATTTGAATATCACCACTTCCACCAAATTGTATTCTGTTTCCATTGTGAGTACCTAATAAGAAATTACCATCATTATCTACAAAGAATCCAGTTCCGTTATCATACGCTGTTGGTAATGTACTACCAAGTGCAATTCTCGTAGTATTGATTCCCAACTGACCACTACCAGCCGAACCCGCAGTTAAATCAAAGTTAGTAGATTTTATTTGAACACTACTACCATTAAAGTAAATAAAATTATCACCACTTGTAGCCTCACCAACTCTAAAGTTTCCAGCCTGGTCCATATAAATACCAGTATTTGTTGTTGTTGTGATACTATCCGCACTCGCACCTAATCGTATTTGGGCACCACTACTATTTCCGTGTAATCTAAATGTAGTACTACCAGATATATTTAATTCCTGTGAAGCTAATTTTAATCCATTTGAATCGTGTCTAATAAAATTATAAGCATCCTTTTGGAAATTAAAGAATCCACTACCACTCATTATAATTCCATTACTTGTGAAATTCGTTGGTGGTGAAGCTCCTAATGAAATTCTATTCGCTTTATTCGCACCTAAGGCAACTATATCAAGTGTGGTTGTATCAAGATTAAAAATATCAGATTTAACTTCTAATAAATTTGTATCAGAATCAAAATACAAATACGAATTACCACTTGTAGCAGTACCAACTCTAAAGTTACCACCACCATCCATATAGATACCCGCACCATCAGTTTCAGAAGTTGCACTTCCAAGTTTTAAGAAGTTACTTGTACCTGTACCACTTGTTCCACTTATATCAAATCCACCACCTGTATTTACTCTGAATTTTGTAGTTCTTAAATCAAAACCATCTGTCGCATCATATGTGAAGAACTCATCAGCATCTTTGTATAATCTTAATTCGGCATTACCATTATCACTACCAATCAAAATACCTGTATTAGTTTCACTACCAAATGCAATCGTACCAATAGATAAAAATGCATCTTGTGTATCTGATTGTAGAGTCATTTTTGGTGAGCTCTTTGGACCAAATTTTATTGTGGATGGACTACCACCATTTATAGTTATACCAGCATTTGAATTAGTATCGTATCCCAAACTCATTGATGGTACAGTTGAGTTTATTTGGAAATCATCCGAATCAACTAAAAGTACACCAGTAGTAATATCAACATTTGATGCAGTGAAGTTTAAGTTATCACTTGCGATTGAAAGTACACCTGTACCACTATCAAATTTTATAAATTGTGTAGAACTACCAAGATTAAATTCTGTATCACCAGCATTATTAGCCAACCAAAATCCACTATTGTTATCTGAGAAAGTTGTCTTATTACTTCTAACTGCACCTAACGTACTTGAACCAGTAATCTGAATATTGTTAGTAGAGTTACTACCAACTTGTACAAAAGAAACACCATTACTTGCCTTTCCAAGTTTTAATGCCCCATCTGCAAAGGACATAGAATGTTGAGTAGAAGATAATTGTAAATCACCACTACCAGCATCAAGAGCAAATGTACGTGTACTTAACGATAATGCATTATCATCAAACTTAATAAAATCTACACCATCACCAACCGAGAACTCAGCATCTTGATTATTATTAGCAATCCAAAAACCTTCAGTAGAATCCGAAACAGAATTCTTACCCATTCTAATTATACCAGCAGATGCCGAACCACTTATTATAACAGCCCTATCTATGTTTCTACCAATTCTTACACTACCACCCCAACTCTCAGCATCCAATAAAATATCATTGTTACTAAACGACATTGATTTTTGAGTAGATGATATTTGTAAATCAGTACCAACTTCAAGTTCAAAAGTTTTTGGTTGTAGTGATATATTACCACTTGAATCATTTTGTAAATAATAATTTGAACTTCCAACTTTAAAAGCACCAGTCGTGTACCAATAGTTATTATTATTTATATGTAAACCATCATTACTTCCAGCAATATCAATACCTAAAATTAATCTTTCTGCCCCACTTGTGTTTACAAATAACTGACCAGTTATCGAACCAGTCGTTGCAACTATGGCACCTTGTAGAAATACATTCTCTGTAAACAATCCAAAACCAGGATTTGTTTCACCAAATAATAATCCACTACTTAATCCACTCAAATCCTAAACGAGCTTTTAATTCAACATCATAAATACCACTACCAGTTCTCTCAACAATATCCATATAAGGTGTTGTTGGGTCGGCGGGATTAGCGTTCATCCTTATATAACCACTACCAACTGTATTTGGTGCGTTACCACTTATGTATCGACCAGTACTTACAATTACTTGTGAACCACTATATGATTGTGCCCCACCTGGTGTGTTTCCTAATGAACCACTATCACCTAATAAATTTTTACCATATGAACGTGTTACAAATAATTGTCCACTAAAGTTAGTTTCACTTGTAGCATCATCACGAGATGAACTTTCAACATAAAGATACTCTGTAGAAAATCCTGTACTTGATACTTTCTTAGCAGATAAAATTTCACCAACTTCAAACCCACTAACATTAACAACCGACATTGTATTTTGAGATGCTAAGTGAATACCATTTGGATTGTATATCGAAGATGTTAGTGTTGTTGAGTTAGCAACATATAATTGTCCACCTACGGCATTGACTGTTTCTTTTTCAAATACAGCAGTTGCCAACGTACCACGAATCTTAGCATTCTCTACTTCTAAGAATCCACCTTGTGCGGCAGTTAATCTAAATCCACTACCAGCCACATCACTTGCGAATCCAGCAGATTCAATCGTACCATCTTGACGAATAATCATATTACCACCAGTCAATGCTGAATTAGTAATCGTCCATCCTGCTATTTCATTTCCTTCTTGTCCTAACTTAACAAGTGTATTACTATCGGCAGTTCCACTACCATCATAAATTTTCATTCCATACAAATCAGATGCAGAATCACTTATCTCACCAATTCGTACTCTTTCATTACTTCCATCGGATACTACAATTCTACTTGTAGCAGAATTTATATCTAAGTTTGTAGTATCTAAAATAAAACTCGGTGTTTTAATATCAACACCACTTGAACCCATTCTTACGTAATTATCATTACCAGTTCCTATGGTGAAATCAAATTTGGCAACTCCATTATCCATACCCATAATAAAACCAGCGGTAGTGGTTTGGTCATAATCTGATTTACCACCAAACTTTATAAATCTATCATCACCTGAACTTTGTATAACTATTGGATTAGAACTTATAGGTCCTATACTCATACTGGCTTGATTAGATGATATCTGAATATTTGTAGCGGAAGCTTCTAATTTCGTTGTTGATAAATCTAAACCATTTGTAGTATCAAATCTAAAATAATCTGTTGCTGTTTTTGTTAAATCAAAAGTAGGTACTGAAGAATCCATACCAAATATAGCACCCGTCGTGGTAGTTTGACCAAAAGTTGTTTTACTACCCATAACAATAAAGTTATCTGTAGCCCCACCTTGTATTGTTAAGGCGTTAGCACTACCAACTGTAATCTTACTATTTGGTCCATCAAGAACAATTGTTTGGTCTGCCAACGACATTGATTTTTGACCAGAAGATATTTGTAAATCTCCAGTATTGGCATCAAGTTCAAACGTATCTGTTTGTATATCTAAACCAGTATCAAATTTAAAATGTCCAGCACTTCCTACAAATGATACTCGTGGTCGTGATACTGAATTTACGAACCCAAGAAATACACCTGTGTTACCAAACCCTTTTGTAGATTGTCCAATACTCAAGAATGGACTTGCGGCATTTGCTCTCATAAACAATTGGTCGTTTGTACCTAACGACATACTTGCTTCAGTAGATGATAATCTAAATCCGTTGGAAGTTATGTTAACTTCAGTAACATCAATATCAACATCAGAACCACGTATCGTAAATGAACCATTTTCAAATTTTAAGAAACCATCATCATCACCAACACGGAAGTTTCCACCACCATCCATAAACACACCACTACCAGTACTTATGGATATAAAACCAATATCAGGTCCTAACTTAAATGTTGGTGTTCCAGCCCCCTCCATAGTAAAGGTAGTACCTAAACTCATAGATGCTTCAGTAGATGAAATTTGAATATCACCAGCATCTAATTCTAACTTCTGTGATTGTATATCTACATCACCACCATCAAATTTTATAAAATTTGTAGAGTTACCAACACTAAACTCAGGATCAGTATTATTATTAGCCAACCAAAATCCAGCTGTAGTATCAGTTGCGGAAGATTTACCTGTCGCTATATATCCTTGTGTTGATGAACCAACTATCTCTACTTGTTTACTTGTTGTTTTACCAACTTTAA
>CEON01003641.1_pt1 | contig 11790 bp, 11 predicted proteins | sample 530291 | NCBI WGS metagenome assembly CEON01 (sample SAMEA2619888, study PRJEB7988) | marine metagenome | biome: marine biome (ENVO:00000447); feature: surface water layer (ENVO:00002042); material: "saline water (ENVO:00002010), including plankton (ENVO:xxxxxxxx)" | depth 5 m
ATGATCATTATACGAGTTTTCGTCTCACTACTTACTCCATCATTACCACTCGGATTTAATACTGCAAAACCACCCACACCCGTAATAGAAGCTATCACGATAGACGGATACGCGAGCCAGTCATTCTGTTTTTTATAAAAAAGACGAGAGTGGTTATGGAGCCAGCGATACCCCGCCCCCTTTTCGGCCCATCGAACTAATAGTTTTTCTTGTTTTTCGCACCACAAACAACCTACCTGTTCATCTAGTGAATTTTTTTCAGACATGGCCTGTGCTTATGTTATGTTCAGATTATTCTGAAATTCTTGGGCAGTTGAACGCGCCAATTTATCGACAAGTTCGTTCTGATAATTTCCGTTATGTGCTTTTACCCAACGCCATTCTACGATTTTTATAGACTGAACGACCATATCAAGGGTTTTCCACAATTCTTTATTTTTTACTTGGGTCCCAGATGCTGTCATCCATCCATTACGTTTCCAGTTATTGATCCATGAAGTGATGCCGTTCTTCGTATAATTACTATCTGTAAAAATACGCACTTCATCGAAACCATGTTTTTTACATTCTTCTAAACCCTTAATAATCGCAGTCATCTCCATAATATTATTTGTCGTCTCACGAGATCCACCGGTCAACCTGAATTCAGATGAAATCACACCCCACCCTCCGGGTCCAGGATTTCCCAGGCAGCTTCCATCTGTGTATATCTCAATCATACTCTTACTTAGTGTCTATCTTTTATATTGTTAGGGATAGGAGGATATTCCGATGCTCTTTTAGGCGTCTTACAAATCGTATCACCACAATGGTCCCGATTTTGATACACGGAATTTATAGATGCTGACATTTCACTACAATTTTTAAGTGACCATCGACCGAGCACCGGTTTTTCTACTCTTAACAACATATCAAAGATTTTCTTAATCATAGGTCAAACATGCGTTTTTCTTTTATACCTCAATAAGTGTGTGCTGTCCAAAATAATTGCGTTGCGCCATGAGAAAAGACATAGAAGTTTTTTGTTGATGAATAAAATCGTATTGGTTAATAGCTGCGTGGACAGATGGGCATGGAACACCCGCAGTCATGCAATGCAAAGCAAAAATACGAGCATCCAGAATATGCTTATCCATGATGCCATGAAGTTCGCTCGCGATGAGCGGACATTCGATGATAGTACCCCTTGACCAAGCGTTAATCACGTCCTGTTTACTCGCATTTCGCGTTCTCATTAAATCAAATCCTTCTAGAAGGGAAGCGGCAAATGTAAAACGTAAAGTATTCATACCGACAATGGGTTTAAATGAAGCGGTAATCTTCTGTTTTGTACGAACAGACTTAATATATTTACTCGTAATTCTCGTATTAACAGCCGAGTTTATGACGGGTGTGGGAATTTCATATTCCAAACCCACTTGAGAACACCATAGTCCCGTATTATTCATTTCGGCGACATCGGAAATCTTACTCATATCATAATTCTCGAGCACCTTCAGAGCAGATCGCACAATGTATCCGTCCATATCAGTACCTATAGCATGCTCTAAACTCTTTTGCATACGATCGTCGTCATGATCACAATACGCATATAGATCAGCCACGGCTTGTAGCATACCATATTCAACGCCGTTATGGACCATCTTTGTAAAGTGACCAACACCAAAGTCTTCACCCATGTAGGTATGTCTCTTGGCAAATTTAGATAGGAGTGGTTTGTGCATTTCGTACGCACTCTTAGTGCCTCCGATCATTAGAGCGGGACCCGTTCGAGCACCTTCCGCTCCCCCGGAAAGTCCGGTTCCTAGGTAGTTTACCTTTCGTGACTTACACCTAGCCCCACGAGTTCTGGAGACTCTATAATACTCGTTTGAACAATCTACAATCGTATCATTAGGTCTCATGTGTTCGAGTAGGATTCTAACAGTATCATCTGTCGCCTGTCCATGAGGAAGAGCCGTGAAGATAACACGCGGCCATTTCATAGCATCTACCATTTCACCGATAGATTCATGACCAAACACATTTTCAGATTGTTCCTCTAATGTGACAACCTTGGATTGTGTTTTATTATACACGTGCAGCTTTTGCTTTTCCTGAATATTCAGCGCAAGATTTTTCCCGATAGAACCTAATCCGATTACACCAACAGAACTCGCCATTCGTAATCTATATTCTACCGATTTATTTAAGCTGCTTAAAACTTATTTCATCATATAAGATAGATGCGTCCTGTGATGAGTTTATCTGTACCGCGAATATTCCGTGCACCGAATATTAAGGTGGATAATTCAGAGCAACCCGAATACAAACCCAGGTCTTATAGTCAGTTTCTCAAAGGTCTCGAGAAGAAAGAGCTTCCACAGGTCCTCGTACGACCTGCTAAGAATCAGGCGGTCTTCACCGAAGAGAATGGGGATTATGGAGATGTCGCAATCGTTCAATCTGATATGTTTTGGGAAAAACTGCTCGAAAGTGGTGCAAACGTAAATATAGACAATACACAGCCACAGAATCTCGCCGAAAATGTCATCGTAGGATTTTTCGTGTTATACGCTTTTACCATGTTCCGTGCTATATTTGGAAGTAAGGATGGGGGTGGGATGGGGATGCCCAACCCCTTTCTTAAATCAGCAGACTTCGCCATGGAAGAGAATGTGGAGACACGATTCACTGATGTAGAGGGTATTGATTCTGCTAAATATGAGCTCGAAGAGATCGTCGACTTTTTGAAGAAACCCATGCGGTATTCAGGTAGTGGGGCTAAAATCCCCCGAGGTGCTCTTCTTTCGGGATCACCCGGAACCGGTAAAACACTTCTCGCTCGAGCGATTGCGGGTGAGTCGAACGTTCCTTTCATTCAGTGTTCGGCGGCGAGCTTCGTTGAAATGTTCGTGGGTGTGGGAGCTAAGCGCGTACGCGAACTCTTCGAACAGGCACGGGCGAATCAGCCTTGTATTGTATTTATAGATGAGATAGATGCCGTGGGTAAAAAGCGTGCAGGTGGATCCATGCCCGGTAATGATGAGCGTGAACAGACGATTAATCAGCTTCTTACAGAGATGGATGGGTTTGATGAAAACACGGGGATCGTCGTGATTGCAGCTACTAACCGTAGTGACATTTTAGATGAAGCTCTTCTTCGACCGGGTAGATTCGATAGAAAGATTCAAGTCACTTTACCGAGTGTTAAAGGTCGTAAGAAGATTCTCGGTGTACATGCTCGAGGTAAGAAGCTCGATAAGAACGTGAGCCTTGGAACTCTCGCGAGACAAACCACGGGGTTTTCGGGTGCTGAACTCGCTAATCTATTGAACGAGTGTGCGATTCGTGCCGTGAGAGAGGGAAATGGTACCATCACCGAGGCTATCGTAGATGACGTGTACCAGAGACTTATTGTAGGAGCAAAGGGTGACACGACGTTTACGGGTCATAAGAAAGAGGTCATCGCCTTTCATGAAGCGGGACACGCTATCACGGGTGCAGTCATTCCTGGCTATGATCGTGTGCGTAAAGTTTCCATCATTCCTAGGGGTGCAGCCGGTGGTGTGACATTCTTCCAGCCTTCGGAAGAGGATGCAGAATCGGCTCTCTACACGAAGCGATATCTTAAGAATCAGATGATCGTAGCTCTAGGTGGGCGTGCAGCCGAAGAGCTCATCTTTGGACCTGATAATATCACCACGGGCGCCTCTTCTGACTACGCACAAGTGTATAAGATCGCCCGGGAGATGGTTACCACGTATGGTCTAGGCGAAAACAACTTCGATTACCGAAACCTGTCACCCGCGGCTTCACTGATTGTCGATAAGGAGATTAACGATCTCGTAGATGAGTGTTACAAGCGCTCGAAAGAACTCCTGTCTATTAACATGCTTGAACTTAAACAACTGAAAAATAAGCTTATTGAAGATGAACTTGTAGATGGATCGTGGGTGTATGACTTGTTTGGGGGTGATATTTCTTGTAACAGTGTAGACAGGTGGGATGATGAAAATGTTTCGTGTACGTTCGATTGAGGTGTCCGACCGGTCGGACACCTTGCGAAATTAAGACCAAAAAAAGCGTTACAAAAACGAGGGGGAGTCAAAAAGTAAAGAACCTTCATTTTTAAAAAGTGTGTACGAACAACTTTTAAAAGTGAATTTTTTGATATTTTGCAAATACTTTGTATGAGTATTTAGTTGGAGAAGGCAAGGCCGCCCATACCGGATTGGATGCGGAGGACGTTGTAGTTCACGGCGAACATGTTAAGGTTCGTCGCGGTGGCAGCAGCCTTGGTCTTGATAGCGACCTGAGCGTTATCAATTCGCGAGAAGTTGCAAGTACCGGTCGGTTGATGCTCCTCGGGCTTAAGTGCGAAAGAATACGCATACACACCGGGCACGGGGGAACCAGTGTGGTGCTGGAAGGGCTGGACGGAGTTGAAGTACTTGCCAGTCTGCTCCTTGAAGCGGTCCTGACCGTTAAGCACAAGCTTGAAGGTGTCGACGGGACCGGAAGCCTCCTCAGTCCAGGCAGCCGTACCCTCAGTCACGATAAGCTGGGGAGCACCGGAAAGGGAGGTGGGCACGACGGACGACGCCGAGGTCGCGAGCTGAGCGCCAGCGTCGGTGGTGACGTAGACGTCAGTGGAGGTGAAGTTCCAAAGGTTGGCATCGGCGATGGAACCGCGGTCGGCGCAGAAGACGAGCTCCTTGACCGGGTGGTTGTAGGAGAGGCGGATCTGCTTGGTGTTGCCGGCAGTCGCGAGGGCATCAGTGCCGGTGTGCTGCACCTGCTCGATGAGGTATTCATGACCCTTCTGGGCGAAGCGGCGACGCTCCTCGGTGTCGAGGTAGATGTAGTTGGCCCAGACCTTGAAGGTGGTGCCATCGGTGTAGGCGGAGAAATCAGCCGACAGGTCAAAATCAAGCCTGCACTCGTGATACTGAAGGGCGATTAAAGGAAGGGCGAGACCAGGGTTCCTGTTAAAGAAGAAAATCAGAGGAAGGAACATCTGACCAGAGTCGACCGCGGGGGAGGTCATCTTACCCCAGTTGGCCTTCTTGGCCTCGTCGAGGTAGAGCTCGGAGTAGAGACGCCACCAGCGCTGGTAGTGTTTGTCTATTCTCTGGCCTCCAATTGATAACTCGACATCCTTGATTGCGCGCTCAGCGGCCCAGCAGTCATCGGCGACACCCGCAGCGGTGGCAGTCTTGATGATGCTGCCCTTAGCCTTGAGCTCGACATACATGTCGGACACGAGATCACCGTTGCGGGCGATCGTCACGGAGACGCGACCGGAGGGGGAGGCAGTACCGTTCACGGTCTGCTCGATGTTCTCCATAGCGAAGTTAGTGTGGCGCTTGTAAACCGCCTGGAAGAAAGTAACCTTAGGGTTACCGGTAAGGTAGACATCCTGGGCACCATAGGCAACGAGCTGCATTAAACCGCCCGCCATTTTTGAGAGTTGTTGTACTATAAGCAGAGAAAATAATTTTGGGTAAAGTGCGAAATTTCGCACTCGATTTTTCCTGGACTTACCATAAATGTCTACACAGCCTGAGACGATCGAGCCCGAGACCGAGACCGAATCCGAATCCGAATCTGAAATTTTACCCGACCAGGAGGTCGAGGGGGTCGATCTCACCGAGTACGATCCTGAAGATTTCCCCGAGGATGACGACGATTTCTCCCCTATGGAAAATTTGCTCGGTCAGACCCTCACCACCCCCGAGGGTGATACCGTCTGCACGGCTCTAGTCTACATTGGGCAGCAGATGGAAATTCAGAACAAAATTTTTATCAAACTTCTCAACACCCTTCAGAAGAAAAATGAGGCTTAGAAAAATGAATCCTAATATTATAAATGCAGGGTCCGGTGCCACCTCACCTTGTGGGAATCCTTCCCACGACGACGAAGACCATCGACGACACATGCAATTTTCATGATCATAATAGCACTTTCTGGACTGAGAATATTATGAAAATGGATATAGATCAGCTGATGAAAGATATTATTCAGCCTTCCGAGAAGAAGCTGAGAATGAACGATAAGCTCACTGCAGCTGAGTCTCTCCACATAGGTTTCCAACTGTTCTTCGATCCTTCACACCTACAGGATGGTCTACCCACAACTATCGCCATCAACGATGTCGAACGCACGCGTACTTTCATGATCGATCGCCTGTGCGAGGCATACCATCGTGCACGCACTCTCGAAAAAGAAAACGAATGTGATTTCGACGACGATGACTTCAAAGAAGTTACCCTAGCAACTCGAATTAACAGAATGATCGACCGTGTACAGGATGCCTGGAGACTCACGTTTAGTCTTTTTCGCATCCACGATTTTTCGAACAATCCTAACGCCGTACCCGTAGACCCAGAGTCCGATCCGTCTATTTTTAGGAACTCTACGATTAAGGATATTCAAGAGCTGAAGCCATATCAACAGGCTATGTTACAATTACTCAAGGATTTATACGATCGACAGATTAAGAGATACAAAGAGAATTGCTGTAGGGAAATTAAGACGAAAGACGGTGCGAGCACTCGAGCATGGGAAGTTTTTGAGAGTATCCAAGATTACGTGTACTCATCTAGCAAAAAGGAACAGTTATACGAACTGTGGAAGAATATGACTATGAGTCCTTCTACACATAGCGATCTCATTCGTCACCTTTCCAAGACGAAGGATATGCAGTTTCCGGAGATTAGAAAGCATCGCCAGGTCTGGTCTTTTACCAACGGTATCTTCATTGGTAAGGAGCTCGTACCCGATAAGTCCACGGACGATGAGAAGTTTTACCGGGCTATATTCTATCCGTACACGTCTAAGGAGTTTAAGACGCTCGACAAAACTATTGTCAGTTGCAAATATTTCAACCAAGAGTTTAATAACTATAACGACGCTCACTGGAGAGATATCCCCACACCTAATTTCGATAGAATCCTCACGTATCAAAAACTCAATAAGGATGTGATCGAGTGGATGTATATCTTGTGCGGACGTTTGTGCTTCGATGTGAATGAGATTGATAAATGGCAGTGTATCCCATTCCTTAAGGGTGTGGCCCAGTCTGGTAAGTCTACTATCATTACGAAGGTGTGCCGTAAGTTCTACACACCCGATGATGTGCGAACACTCTCGAACAACGTCGAGAGGAAGTTTGGTCTGTCATCCATCTATGATTCGTACATGTTCATTGCTCCAGAGATCAAGGGTGATTTGGCACTCGAGCAGGCAGAGTTTCAGTCTGTGGTTTCGGGTGAAGACGTTTCTATCGCTGTGAAGCATGAGAAGGCTAAGACGTTCGTGTGGAAGTCTCCGGGTATTCTGGGTGGTAATGAGATTCCTGGATGGAGAGACAACTCTGGTAGCGTTTTGCGACGTCTCATCACGGTTGATTTTAGAAAAAAGGTTAAGGAAGCCGATCCAACCCTAGAAGATCGTCTCGAGGAGGAACTCCCGAACATTCTGCAAAAATGCGTACGTGCATATCTTGAGAAGGCGCAGGCGCATAAGAACGACGCTATTTGGAACATTCTTCCCCCATACTTCGAGAAGGTGAAAACACAGGTCGCGGCAGCTGTCAGCCCTCTACTGAGTTTCATGGAGTCATCCCATGTCGAATACGGCGACGACAAAAAGTGCCCACTGTCTTTCTTCAAGGACGAGTTTGCCGCATACTGTATGAAGGAAGGTAAATCGAGGACGATCAACTCCGACATTTGGGCAGGTCCTTTCGGAGAGCGCGGTATTAGTGTAGAAAAACTCAAAGAAGATGAACTTAGCTTATACACAAGGTGTGGCATCACACAACAGCAGCCTAAAACGGGTACAGAACATAGGAACTCCATGTGGGTTATCGGTCTCGATATCGTCAACGTGACCCCACAAGAGGTAGCACCACAGCAGCAGGTGTACACAGAGTCTTCAATCTCTACACAGACGATAGTTGATACCGATGGACAGGAATTAGATGATTAAAATGTTTACTTAATATATGGGTTTATTCAACGAGTTTGAAAAAAATAATAATTCTTCGCCTACTGCCCAAAACCTGATACGACAGGCCCCTTATCTCACGAACCGCGAAAAAAATAGTCTACGAGCCAATGCGACTCGATTGAAACAAAACAACATACAAGCACGAATACAGAGAATGGTTGGTAACAAGCTGAAGGCTGCCGATCTCTCAAAAATGAAGATATCACCTCTACAAATGGGTGTCTTTAACGGTATGGTAAATGTTGATTATGAAAAAGACAAGAAGCTTGTAAATGTTTCCGAGATTCTCTACAAGAAGCCTATTAAGAGGCGCCCCATCGCACCCGGATCCAATTTTGAAATTGAAGTGAGTGCGATCAAACTGTTATATGGACGTATGCAAATAGGCGCTAAGCACACGTTTACGGTTGCCCCTAACAAGAATGCTAAAAATAGGCATAAATACTTCGCCGCCCAAATCGACGGCTTCACGTACCTAGGGGGTAAGAAGCAGAAGTTACTCATGAAGATATACACCAATGGAAAGATGCAAGTCGCTGGTGGTATCATCGACAACAACTCGAGGCAACCGGAGATGATTCGTAAGTTTATCGTGGATAACTATGCATCAAAGTATACGTTTTTATACAATCCCATTCGTTACTATACACTCGTGGGCACGTTTCAAGTTCAAGGTGTTATTAATCTAACCAAAGTTGCACAGGCTTTCGCCAAGTCTCGTAATGTGAATTACGAGCCCGAGCTTAGACCCGCATTAAAGATGACATATTACGGTAACAATTTCCAACTTTTTACTTCCGGTAAGATACAGGTTTTAGGCGCTAAGACTATCAAGGGCTTACACGATGCCTATAACCCCATAGGATATGATCTTGTGAAGACGATGTGGATTATGGGTATGATAAAACCGACTGTGAATATGGGTTCAAATAAAATGCTCATGAAGAAAACGACTCGCCCGAAGAACGTGACCGCTACGCTTACCAATAAGAATACCAATATTAAGTATCTCAACGGTCAGAACGCTATAAAGATAGGTCCGCGCAAGTGTCTCACTGTCGCTCGCCCGAAGCTCGTCGCAGTCGCGGAGAAGATGGGTATTGTCGACATCACGAGTAAGACGACAAAGCCCGCTATTTGTGAAAAGATTAAGGACCGCGCGTTTGGTACGTTCAAGGTTGGCAACAAACCCTGCCGCGCATACAAAAAAGAGGAGCTTGTGCAAATAGCCATCGCTCGAGGTGTGAGTGTGGTTGACAGTGATACCGTGGATACATTGTGTAAAAAGCTCCAAATACCTAAGGCTGCACCCCCTAAGAGAAGAGGTAGAAAGCCTAAGGTGGTGGCACCTGCTTCGAGGACTGCGAATATCGCGAAGAAATTAAACAAGCGTCGTCTCACTAATAAGGCTATCAAGGAAGATATCAAAGAATTATACGGTAAGCGCTGGCTGAAGAAGTATAAGAACGTGATGCCTTCTTTAAATTCCGACGTCGCAGACATGAAAAAGGTGATCAATGCTCTCAGTCTCAAAAAGAATAAGAAAAATGGATTACCTTTCAAGACTAACGTGAATAAAGTCAAGCGTGATACGGTGCGTACGTGGAAGTTCCAGAGACAGAAGCAGTTAAACAACAAGTTAAACAATCTCAACAATAACCTTGCCGCCGAACTCGAAGGTGTGATGAACGTGGCTACACCGCCTAAAAAGAACTCACCGAAGGGACTCAATCGCTTCCCCAAGGGAACGAAGGTGGAACAATTATAAAGAATAGATGACATGTAGATACATGGACGATAGTAGACAACTCTTTGTTGATCACGTCAAAACATTATACAGACACGATGAGTTTCGTATAGACGAAGAAAATCCACGTTGGGACAAACGTATATACGAATCACTTCTCGATAGCGTTTTTTATACTATTTGTGCGTACATACGCAGGGAACGCGACGCCGATAAAGAATGGGGAATGGGTAATCTCGAGCGAGAGTTTTTGTGTTCGAGAGAATTTATGGACGCAAGTGATGAGCGCAAGTGGATAGACGAAAATAGAAAGATACTAGATGACACATGGCTAGTCATTTACATTTTTGACAATGTAACACGAATGACACCCGGTCCACATAGACGCGCGTTATTGTATATGCTTAACATCTTATATTTTGATTTATAACCTTGTGTGGTTCGGCTATTTGTTTTAAGAGTGCCACGTGATATTCAAAATCATATGGTTTAAACTTTTCCTTGATCTCATCGGATAAAGCATACCCTTGGTTCCTCTGCGAGATGCCGGCGCACACCGCCATCCGAACTAAACGTAAAAACTGATCCTCCAACATGATAAACACCTTCATTTGGTCCGGGTGCATACCATCGTATTTCATTTTTTCGTACGTACGCTTCGAAGCGCCTGCGGAAACATGAAAAAACTTAGTTTTGTATCCAAGTACACCGACTTCCTCACCCTGATTTTGACTCGCGTTGTGTAATATGATAAATAATGCAACGAGAAACAGGAACGTTATCATCTGTTAGTACCCAACATATTAAATACGTCATTAATTTTGTGGATGACTTTAAATAGGTCATCCTTCGTTTCACAAGAAGTAGCGTCGATCACTTCGAATTCCATCTGATACGACATGGGATCCTCTGAGTCCATGTCATGACTATCACCGGATACGATCGTCATATCGATAGACACGTTCTTACGAATAAACGACACGCGCTTCTTAGTCTTCTTTTTATCCATATCGCGATCAGTGTCCTCGGGGAGTGGAATCTCCTTAGAAATACTGAAACGGATATCAAAGGGTACGTTTCCCAGGTGCTTTAGATCATGGTTCTTGATTCGATCTTTCTGGACAATAACTTCATCGCCGGTGGCTGAGTCTACGGATATGCGTACACCGTCGCTACTGCGATAAAATACCTCCTCTTCGGATGCGATAATACGATCCCACCCCGTGTACTTTGAAAGTCCGTGCATGATGTAATCGTGTGCAGATTTGCCAATATTCGTATCGAACATTGTACCATTGAACTTTCCAAGTCGGAATTCTAACTCGATATATTCTTCATCTTTGTATTGGTCAACAAGAGGAAAAACAGTGTCGGTAAGGGAGTGAACGTTCATTTTACAGTCTTATTTTGGGAGAAATCTTTAAGTTACTTAGGTGTGATTAATCAAGCTCTTCAATTTCGGGACCGGTGGACGCCTTGGGCTCCGCCTCGGTTTTTGGCTTGGAAATAATGGGGTCAACAAAGTCTCTAAACTCTTTCTGCATGTGTTCAATTTCATCAAGTTCCGCGGATCTGTTATTATCTATCCATGAGACGGTCTCGGTGACCTTCTCTTCGACGATCTTCTTGTCATCATCGCTCAATTGATCTATCATACTCTTCACCCCGAAGACGTTCGCTTCGAATGCGTTGATGGCTTCAACCTTTTTACGGTACTTGTCATCTTCTTCCTTGTATTTCTCGGCGTCGTTCACCATACGCTCAATGTCATCCTTCGAGAGACGCCCCTTGTCGTTGGTGATCACAATCTTTTCTGACTTTCCGGATGCTTTATCCTCGGCACTCACGTTAAGAATTCCATTCGCGTCAATATCGAACGTCACAGCAATTTGTGGGACGCCTCGGGGTGCGGGAGTAATACCGTTCAAATCGAACTTTCCTAGAAGATGGTTGTCAGCCGCGCGAGCGCGCTCACCTTCGTATACCTGAACATGGACTGAGGGTTGGTTGTCGGCATACGTGGAGAACACCTGTTCCTTCTTGGTAG
>CEON01016404.1_pt1 | contig 11777 bp, 17 predicted proteins | sample 530291 | NCBI WGS metagenome assembly CEON01 (sample SAMEA2619888, study PRJEB7988) | marine metagenome | biome: marine biome (ENVO:00000447); feature: surface water layer (ENVO:00002042); material: "saline water (ENVO:00002010), including plankton (ENVO:xxxxxxxx)" | depth 5 m
GTTTCTACAGGTAAAGATTTAATATTCCTAGACCGATCTGGTGTTAGGAGTCTGGCTAGGACAATACAGGAAAAGTCCTCACCTATTGGAGATATATCCAAGAACGTCAACAATGATATTAAGAATCTAATTCCTAGTGAAACTGGCAATATCAAGATGCACTATTCACCAGAAGAATCATTTGTTTTGGTGAACTTCCCTACACTACAGCAGGTATATGTGTTTGATACCCGTTTTCCTCTTCAGGATGGGTCGTATCGGGCAACCACATGGACTAGCTTGGCTCCGTTATGTTTCACAAATCTAGCTGACGAAACCTTATATATCGGGGTTGCAACAGGAATCGCCCAATATGCAGGGTATGATGATAATGATGGGGCGTATCAGATAAGTTACTTCAGTCATCCGTTAGCCTTTGGTGATAGTAGTGTTTTAAAGTTTTTAAAGAAGGTTAATCTGACTACATTTGATGGGGCAGAATCCACTGTTGTATTAAACTGGGCGTATGATTATACAAATGCCTATAAAAAACAGGCATATACACTACCTGCTAACAATGCGGGTCAGTATAATATTAGTGAATACAATACGACTGCTGAATATGCGTCTTCATTAAATCTGGTTAATCGTCAGAAGGTTAATACTTCTGGTTCTGGTTCTGTAGTATCTATCGGTGTAGAGTCTACAGTTAATGGTAAGTCAATAGCGATACAACAACTCAACGTACACGCTTTGTTAGGAAGGGTAGTCTAATGTCCAACTATACAAAAACCACAAACTTTGCTGTTAAAGATTCTTTGGTATCAGGTAATGCTGCCAAGTTGGTCAAAGGCACAGAAGTCAATACAGAATTTGACAATATCGCCACAGCAGTTTCAACGAAAGCAGACACGGCTGGGCCAACATTTACTGGGACTACAACGGCTGCGGCCCTCACAGTGTCAGGTACGTTCACTGGGACACTAGATGGAGGGACTTACTAATGCCACATAAACCAGATCATAGTTGGGGAGATTTAGGCATGGATGCTATAGATTTTGGTAAGAATTTATTTGGTTTAAATCAAGGCGGTGGTGGTTTTTTAGGAAGCACTGGCGCAGGTCTTTTAGGGGCTATCGGTCAGGCTGCATTGGGTCAAGAAGGTATAAAGGATTTAGCAGAAGCTAGGCAAGGCTATCAAACCCAACTTAGGGGCGATAAATATTTTGGTGAAATGGAAGGCGGTATTCTTGGTGAGCTAGACAGGCAAACACAATTTAAGCCTTTTACTGTTACTACAGGTACAGGACAAACAGCAGCAACAACTGTAAATGAGTTTGGTCAGCCTACTGGTTTAAATTTACAGCTTACTCAGCCTGAACAAAACCTTCAAAGTTCTTTATTAGGCTTTGGTCAGGATATGTTTGATATTCTTGGTAGCCCTGAAGAGCGAGAAAAAGAACAAACTAATTTAATTAATATGCTAACCCAAACCCCTGAAGCTAGGGCTACTAGGGAACAACAGATATTTGACAGATTAGAAGCAATGCAAGCTCCTGAACGTGAAAGGGCTAGGTTAGGTTTAGAGCAAAGGTTAGTTAATCAGGGCCGTAGCGGTGTTAGATCAGCTATGTTTGGCGGTACACCTGAAGAACTAGCATTAGCTAAAGCTGTTGAAGAACAAAGAAGCCGTAATGTCTTGGGTGCTATGGATCAAGCTAGGGCAGAACAGGCATTAAGTTCTCAACAAACCCTACAGGGCTTGCAGGAATTAAGGGGTAGGTTAGGACTAGCGGGAGAATTAGGACTACGAGCTATACCTGCTGCTTATACACCACAGGCAGGATTATTATCAGCCTTGAATCCTATGCTGCAACTCAATAGAAATCAGGTAGCCCTCGATCTAGGTAGGGGTGAACTGTTTGGCGGCCTTGCAGAATCAGGCTTAGAAGCTGATTTAGGCATTAGGGCATTGGAAAATGCGTTAAGACAGCAACAGTACAAAGGCTTGTTTGATTTGTTGGCTGCTGAAAGGGCGGGTCAGAGTGGTGGTACGCAAGCTGATAGTGGATTTAGGTTTTATGATGTTCCAGGTTTGCCAGCACAATCAGACCCATTTGATGTAAAAAATATGGTTTCTAATGTGTTTTCGGGAATATTTGGATAGGAGACAATAATGGCTATAGATATACCTTCATTGTTTAGAGATGTTATTGAAACTCCTGAACAAAGACAAAGACGAAAGCTATCAGAAGCAGTAGCTCTTGCTCCTCAAGCCAGAGGCGGCATAGCTTCTTTACTTAACCCTTTAGTGCAAGCTACATCTGTTAACCTACAGCAAGGCTCAGAAGGTTTAGGAAGAAGCGTAGGCGGTATGCTAGGTCTTGATATGCGTGATACAGGCGAGAAGGTATCTGACCAGTTATTAGGAGCTGATTTAAGTGACGCTCAAGGTATGCGTGACTTATCAAAAGCTATTAGTCCGTATGCCCCCGTTCAAGCTATGGGGTTGCTACAAGCGGCAGATGAAAAAGATTTACAAGAAGCGCAACTGCAAAGAGATTTAGATGATAGAACACAATTACGAACATTAAGAGAACAAAATATTGCAGCTAATACACGAAGCGTAGAGTTAGAAAGACAAAATAAAGCTGCCAGAGAACGAATTGCTGAAAATTTAAGGGAAGAAGGAGAAGTTTCAGAAAATTTAATTGACTCTTATGTAAGGGGTGTAACAACACTAGGTCAAATAGAAAATGCTATAAGGGCTGGAAAAGCTGATGATATTCGTGATGCTCAAGAAAGTAGGGCTAAAGAACTTTTTGAAAATCGCATGACAGAATGGACTCAATCACAGGAAGATAGAGCATCCCAAGAAATAGCCGCAAATGCTTTTAAATCAACTCTTCTTGCACAAGTCAAACAATCTAACGAAACTAGCGATGAGGATAGTGTTTATACATCGTTATTAGAATCAGACGCTAATATTCCAATAAGTGTTTTGAACCAAATAAAAACTAATATAGAAAATGATGCTGAACCAAATGTAACCTTTCAATCAATTTTTCATAATGGCAAAAATGTTATTGCGGCTATTGATAGAGATACTTTTGAAATAACGCCAATAGCAGATAGTCGCGCAACTCCTGTTTCTCCGCGAGATATACCTCTTTTAAATGCAGACACTTCTGGTCAAATTGAAAGCCAAATTGATTCTTATCCTGCATGGGAAGAGCGTAATTTATTTTCGGAATTAGGTGGTGGGAAAGCAACAGCAGGACGAAATATGTTAATTGGTATAGTCCACTCGTATAGTCAAAGTCAAAATGTTCCACAAGCACAAGTTTTGGCTATGATTGATAATCAAATTCAATCACCATTAGGCTTAGAAGCATTGAAGAAAGGCGTTCTTCTTCCAAGCAGTTCTATGTCTTATCTTGCTCCAGAGGGTATAGATCAAGAACTTTGGGATGCTATGACAGTTGAGCAAAAACAAGAATTTATGGAAGATCAATAATGGGTGCTCCTAGTTTTACAAAAAGACAACAAGAAATATTAGCGGAAGTTAAGGGCAATCTAAATTTTACAGATAATCAAAAAAATATTCTTAATGATGTTAGAAAAAAATTAGATGATGAAAAAAATGCTGCGGTTATGGAAGACTTTAGTGCATTTCAGAGAGGATGGTTTGAATTTAAAACAGAAGAAACCCTCCCTGAAAATCTAGGAATTTGGATGGAGTCTCATTTTCCTATTGGAAATATTGATCTTTTTGGAACTGCTGGAAAAGGTTTATATGCCTCGCCAACGGAACTATATGGTCAAGATTTTATGGATTTGTCTGTAGATCAAAGAAGAGAAAGAATACAGCAGGTCAGGTATGAAAAACAAAAAGAAAAATTCCCAGAGCTAACTAGACTTACAGAGCAAGGAGAAGGAACTGGTGCTGCTGGATTTGCTGGAACAGTATTAGGTGCTATTGCCGACCCATCAACATTTCTTCCTGTAGGAAAAACATTACCCGCTATGGCCGCTATGGGTGGTTTGGTTTCTGGAAGTTATGAGGCGGCAAGAGGTCTTGCAGAAGAAGGAGAGATAGACCCTTTAATGACGGGAGCTTATACCGCTGGAGGGGCTGTGCTTGCTCCAGTTTTAGCTAAAACAATTAGTTCAATAGCTCCTGCTTACAATAAGTTAAAAACCTCAGTTAATTCTAAAAAAACAGTTAAAGATGTAGAAGAAGCTGAAATGATGGTTGACCAAATTAACAGCAAAATGATGGAGCTTAAAGCGGAAGGGATAGAAGATAGCGGTTTACTATTAGCAGCAGCAGAAAGATTAGATTTAAATCCCGACAAAATGGGAGATGCTATAAGCAAGTCAGTAACTAAATTAGATATGCCCTGGAACATAGAGGTAGATAAAGCTGTTCTGGAAACTATGGAGGCATTGTCTACTAGTAATGTTACAAACGATATGTATGACCGAGTAGTTAATACTACTATGCGGCAAGTCAAAAAATTCAGTCCTATTATAGCTAACAGGCTACAAAAATTTGAGTTAAACCAATCAGTTATAGCTGCTAATTTTCAAAAAGAATCAGAGCAATTTATGGCTTTGGCAGCAAAAATACCCGCAAGACTGCAAACTGAGTTTTCTAAACGATTGTTTAATGGAGATTGGGATGGAGCTACACAGCTTGCTAAAGATGCGGGAATTACAACTTTTAAAGCTGGAGAGCTTGGCAGAAGGATAGATACTGATGTAGATAAAGCCATGAAGTCAGGCAAAGACCTTTTGAATAAAATTCATAATTATGCTGATAAGGGTTTAGACGGATTACCATTTCTTGAGAATTACTTTCCAAGAAAAGTTACAGATTATCAAGGTTTGTTAAACGCTTTAGGTATTAAAGAAGATGAATTTTTAAGGCGGCAGTTAGTTAATAAAGCAAAAGGGTTAGGATTAGAGGTTGAAGAATTAACAGAGCAACAAAGAATTGAAGTTTTAAATAGCATAATGTCTGGCAATCCACAATATGGTGCGCAAGGAGTATCCTATACAAAAAATAGAAAGATAGATGTTGTTAGTGATGATTTGATGAAGTATTACGAAACTGATGTCAGGACAGCATTTTCTAATTACATTAATAAAACTGTTAATCATGTTGAAAAGTACAAATTTTTCAAAGACAACAATGCTTTATCGGGAGTTAAAGGAGATTTTAATACTGATAAAAGTGTTGGTGCTTTAATTCAAAACTTAACAAATAACAATAAATTCAATGGCGATATACAGGATTTAAGAAATATCTTAACTACAAGATTTGGGGCTGGCGAAAAATCACCAAACAAATTTTTTCAAGCACTAAGGTCTGCGACTAACACATTGTTGTTGGGAAACCCAATGTCAGCCTTAATTCAAGCTGGAGATCAGTTTGTTAATCTATATCGCTATGGTCTAAGAGATGGAGGAAAAGCAATAATTGAATCTGCTTTAGGAAGAACAGTGACTAACGTAGATGATTTTGGCCTTAGAAAGTATATAGCTACGGATGTAGCTGACGGGGCAGGATTAATACAAAATATTCAAGATACTTTTATGAAGTATAGCGGATTTAGAGCTATGGATAGGTTTGGTAAAAATTCTTTGCTTCAAGGGGCTTGGAACAAAGCAACAAGATTAGTGAAGTCTGACAAAGGTATAAAGAAATTTAAAGAAGAGTGGGGCGAAACATTTGGTGATGAATTTGACAGTTTAGTTCGTGATTTGCAGGAGGGGAAAGTTAGCGAAAATGCAAAACTTCTTTTGTGGAATGAACTGTCTGGCTCTCAACCCATATCATTAAGTGATATGCCTCAAGCATATTTAGCCGCTTCTGGCGGCAGACTCTTGTACCAGTTGAGAAGTTTTACTTTAAAGCAAATACAACTACTAACAGATGATGTTTGGGATGAAGCGAATAAAGGTAACTTTGCTAAAGCAGGAAAGAATCTGGCAGCCTATACGGCTGTTGTTGGCGGTGGAAATGCTGCGGTGCAAGAGCTTAGAAATGCAGCAAGAGGCAGAGACTTTGACATAGAAAGACTGCCAGAACATTGGCAAAACTATATGTTATCAACTGCTTTAACCTCAAAGTATGCTGTAGATCAAGCCGCTGAAGGAAATATTGAAGGCTTTATTGCAAGTAGCATCACTCCTGCTGCTGGAGCTTTAGGTGCTGCTTTAAATGATGTGGTAGACATTAGCGGAGCTGTCTTGAAAGGAGAGCAAATAGACCCAAAAGAGTTTAGAAGAGCACCACTTCTAGGGGATTTGTACTACAACCTGTTTGGCGGTGGTGCTGAAGAATTTTTACAAGAAGAAAGAAGAGAAAGGTTTAGAAGAGGCGATTAATACTCAATAATATCTAACGGCCCTTTCTCCCCTGCCATTCTAAGGCTTTTCAGGCGTTCGTATTCGGCCTTGTAATGCTTGGCTACATCTTTCAGGTTCTTCTTAATAGACTTGGCTAATGCAATATCCTCACGCTTCTGGCGTAATATATCTATCATGCCTTCCCCTACCTTGTTTACCATCCATTGTCTATGATCGTCAGGGTTACTACCTAGTCTCTGGTGACAGCCCCAACAATGGCTTGAGGCGTTATCAGGGCAGTATCTAAGGGCATTGGCCCGTCTACCAAAGTAATGTGAACAGTGGAGTCCTGAAGTACCTTCTTCGTATTGCTTACCGCAACACTCACACTTCCATTCGGCTGCTTCTCTTATGCACTTGGAGAACCATTTGTCTGCGGGGTTTATCTTAACTGCCATGTGTTATCCGTCTTTTAATTTTAGGTTGCGTTCAGCTAGGGCATCTTTAATTTCTGTCAAACATCCCTTTCCTAAGTTTGGTATCTTTAACAGTTCGCGTTCCGATAGTTTTATTAGATCACCGATTGTTTCTATGTCCTCTGCTCTAAGACTGTTCTGTGATCTAGCTGTCATTTCGAGGTCGTAAACTGGTCGCTGAAGCAATGGATTCTCTGAGGGTTTCTCAGCAGATTTTTTAGTCTTTGGTTTCTGGTTTTCTTTTAGGCTTTCGTACATTCCTCGAAAGTAAGAACATTCATCTCTTTTTTGCTTCAAGTGTTGTTCGATAGATTGAATGTAATTCCTTTTTTTGTCTATGGTTTTTTCCCATTCTTTTTGTTCTTCAATAGCCTTTTCTGCTTTTTCTTTAGCTTCTCGCCACTTGCCGTCTATCTCTTTTAATTTCCTGATGGCTTCTCTGTTATTTGTTTGCATCTCTTCTTTCTTGCTTCGCAACTCACCTAATTCGGCATTTGTTCTGTCTTCGGCTGCCTTGATCCACGCAATCTTTTCCTCTTCAATCTCCCGCTTCTTTGCCTCAAACTCATCCTTGTATTTATCATAATTTTTAATCAGATATTCATATATCTGCTCGTCTTCTAAAGTAATTGAATGGTCTTCAAAAAACGATTTCCTAAAATTTTCCAAAGAAAAACGTGTTTTTTCCATATTATCTAACTTAGTTCTGCCTTGAACGCTTGTATTTAGTTTGCTTTGCATTTTGTCCTCTTTTGATTTCTTAATCATTAAAATAATAATCGTTAAACCTATGAATATAAGGCTGTATCCTATTATCGTGTAAGTATTCACAGTTTAAGTAGTTTGCGGTTATCTAAATGTGCTTGTTTAATTAATGCCTTGCTTTGACCTAAGTAATGAACAGCGTGTCTATGCTTGATTAACTCCGCACACAGCCACTTGTCGTAGACCTTTAAGTCCCCCAGGTATCTACCATACTTACCCTTTTCCTTAGTTTTCAGGGTGGCAAAACCTTGTTTAAGGAACTTTTCGACAAATGCCTTTGCTGCCAATCCGTATTTTTTTTCTTCCAAATCTCTAGTGCGAGATTCGGGAGTATCAATTCCGTACAAACGAATACGCTGCTTATGAAGCCAACAATCGAAACCAAGATCAATGTCAACATCTATCGTATCTCCATCAATTATTTTGGTAATTACACAGTGGTACTCATGCACAATTTTTGTCCTCAAGTTCTTCTATTTGACCTTCAATGTCGCCTACCTGACTTTGCAGTTCGCTAACATCACTCAATAGCGTACAGATTTTTCTCTCATCACAATCAAACTCATAGCGTGTACTGCTTTTTAAATCATCCAACTCGCTTCTAAGCTCATCAACTTTAATTATCAACTCATCAATCACTCTCATCATTACTCTCCTTTGATTTATCCAACTCGTCAGCAACTTCTAACACTCGGTCAGTTAGTTCCTCTAATATCTCCTGTAATGAAGCTATTTTTTTGAGCATATCCTTTAGCTCTTCCGCTTCTTCTTCGTTAAATTCCACAGTAAGTCTCATGTTAATCTCTTTGAGGCCAAGGTATGTGTACGCCCTTATTTGATAAGGCTCTGTTTACATTCTCATAGGTTTCCTGAATCTCTATAGTGGTTAGGTCAGCACTAGATTCTTTGTCAGTCACCCCTTTTTGAATAGGCTTCCAGATATGTTCCTTGACTATTTCGGCAGAGAAAGGTATCTCAACTCCCTCTTTAAAGAAAGACTCAACGCTATATCCTTTGTCATTTAACTCAACAGCAACAAGCCTACAGAAAACGTGCAGGGCGTTGTTCTGTTTGCTCGTTCTACGTTTACCAAAAGTAACATCCCAAACAACAAAAGGATTATCTTCCATTACTTTCTTTGCTTGCTGAAGGAACTTCTCTCTCGTATGTGAAGAGTTACAAATCCAAAACTGACTCATCCAAATTCTCCAGTAATGGTATTGTTACATCCAGACCCCTGCATACTTTGTGAAAAGTAGAGATTTGCATATCCTCATTCTCTAACAACCTAAGATAGTTAGATAAATCCATGTTAATTTCTTTGGCTATGCGGTATTTGGTCTTGCCCGACTTATCCTGCAATCCTTTTAATATGTGTCCGTAGTGCATCTTGCCCCCCTAAAATGGAATATCGTCATCATCAAAGTCTGCAAACTTGGCTTCTGTCTTGGGCTTTTTCTCTTCCTTGGGCTTATCTTCGCTGGTCTGGAAAGAAAGATACTTCCCATTTGCGCCAGTGTTAATCCAAGCACTAACCCTAAAGTCTTTGCCATTTTCATCTGTGTATTTCCCAGTGTAGTCTGGATGCTTCTCTGTTTCTTTGTTTTCATTCCTAAACAAAATGCCTTTACTTCTATAATCAGCCATTAGCAGCCTCCCTAAATTCAGTGGTTTGTATGGTTTCTCTTTCCTTGGTTGTGAGTATTCCTCCCTTGCTTGGGGCTATCCATATTGCCTTTTGGTTTTCCTCCCCTAACTCTATCCAAGCTCTAGCCGCATCACCCAGAGAGTAGTCAGGAGAATCGCCTATCCCTGCGATTATTGTAGCTATCTCGTCTATATTGTCCCTAATTGCTTTAGATTGAGTAGAAAGTTTTAACAGGACAAAATCCAACCTTTCTTGCATTTTTGCCAACTCACTCCTGTTATCATCAAAATCATCAGCCTCTTCCTGTGAGTACACCTCTCCATGTATATCAAGTAGCTTGAGGATTACCCTGTCTTTGGCACGTTTCTCAGCCATAGCGTAGGGGTAATTCATCTGGCAGTTATAGGAAGAAGCCTCCCCGATAGACCACTCACTCTTGTCTCCAAGGTGAGCAGTCACGCTGAGAGCCACGCTTTTATTGGCTATGTCACTCTCTATGACTACTGGCGGGTCAAATTTAATACCCTTGTCAGTTGCTATTCTTTCAAGTGCATAGTGCTTGATGATAAGTTTCCCGCTTTGCTTGTGTAGCCACAAAGCGTTGTTCAAGTTTTCTTTGATGTCATTTAATGACTCAATAAGAATTGGCGGTACATCTTTTATTTGTTCTGCGCTAAATGCCATCACTTCTCTCCATGCTTGGCTTCATAAACCTTCATTACTTCTTTGTTAAAAATATCGCTCTGCAAAAGGCTAGAACGGGCGTACTCTGCTGCGTCTAGGTCGCTCATGCCTTTATCTAAGCCTTCTTCAAACTTCTTCTCTAGGTACGCTTCTGTTTCATGGTTGCTCATACGTCCTCCTCTGGCGTTTTCTTTGCTAGGTCAGCTTTGATATGGATTGTTACAGCAAACACTCTAAGCCCTTCTGTGCGCTCTTTAATGATGTCCAGAAGACTTGCGTACTCTGGCTCTTGACATAAGTGCGGCTGTAATAAAAGGTCAACAATCATCTGACTCTCGTTCTGGTCAGTGCTGTAGTCGTTAAAACTTAAAGTTCCGTCTATTGAAGCCATGTTATTTCCTCCTCTTTGGTGTCAACTTTTTGACAGATTTTTTCATCTGTAGTCTCTTTCGTTCTAAAGAAACCCTCATACTGAGGGTGGTTGTGCATAAAGTATCGCGCATAGTAAGCGCGGTGGTTGTTGGATAACTTGAACTCTTCTCCCTCAGTCTCAATGTCTGTGTGCCAACGGATGCGCTCAAACACTGAGTTTATAGAGTAGTTTTTGAACCCACGCCTAATCACATCAAACGTGAAACGCTCTACAAGCGAGTAAACATGGGGGTTTTGCTTGTGGTATTCCCACCATTTTCTTTTAAGTGAGTCAGTCATAACCACCTCACTTCTGCTTAACGATTAGAATAAGCTCCCCTGCCTCAGACTTACCCCAAGTCAAATCCAACGTATCTCCAGCTCCAGCTATCTCCTTAATCTTCTGGATGGAAATTCGCCTATCTCCTCTAGCAGTCTTGTAAAATGTCACTGTTGCTTCAGTACCATTACAAAGCAGGGATGGGACTTTTACTTTCTCGGAAGGCATTAACTCGTCATAGTCAACGTCAAACAGCCTAGCCAGTTGTCTAATAGATGCGTTGGCGTCAATGATGCACTTGTCTAGCATGGTCTTGGTGACGTTTAGTTTGGCGGTAGAGGCTGGGCTAAAATCAATTAGCTGAAACTCATCCACAAGGTCGAACATACTAAGTATCTTATCGGTATTCATTGCAAGCCTCCTCCCAGTCTTTGTCATGGTTGCACACTGTCGCGTAAGCTATCGCTTGCTCAGATAAAATCCTACCAATGGCAGCATAGACCAACTGCTTATCCCATCCGCCACTGTCTTCGGCTTTCTGAATTAGTTTAGTCAGACTTTCCGCAATATCGTTGTCGTTTTTTGTCCCGTCAGGGCCAAGACCCTCCCAGAACATCTCAAAATCGGACGCTAGGGTTTTGATAGCGTTCTCCCTAGAGATTTCGTTGTATCTATCTTCTGCCCTATCTCTCTCTGAATCGTCTTGAAAATCCAATGACTGATAGTAGTCAGCCTCCAGACTCTTGACGCATGGCATTTCGCCATCTGCTTTACCTGCATACATATCTATTCTCCTATGATTGATTGTTAGATCATACCATGATGGTATAAGATTGCAACTATTGTGAAGCCCGTAACGTGGGCTATCCGGTCATTTCCCTGCCGAGATGCATACCAAAAGGAGGTGCAGTAAATGACTGCGGGGGTTATTTAGGGAAACCCTGCTTTGCAGGTAAAACCTTGGACACTCGCCGCTTGTCCACCGACAGAACTACAAATTTAATTCTTCTCTCAACTGCTTTATTTTTTCTTTAGCCACTTCTTTTGATACTGGTTTGCAGGGCAGGGCTTCAAACTCCCTGTATGCTGCTCCCTGTACCTCCTGCAAGGCCGCACAAGCCTCTCTAAGATGCGCTAGTGTCAGATAGCTAGTGTGTGTCTTAGAAAGCTCTACAGC
>CEON01106205.1_pt1 | contig 11763 bp, 6 predicted proteins | sample 530291 | NCBI WGS metagenome assembly CEON01 (sample SAMEA2619888, study PRJEB7988) | marine metagenome | biome: marine biome (ENVO:00000447); feature: surface water layer (ENVO:00002042); material: "saline water (ENVO:00002010), including plankton (ENVO:xxxxxxxx)" | depth 5 m
CTTGTGTCTGAAGTTAATGCTTGACCACTCGCTGTGGCAACAGCGCTAGGGAATGTTAGTGTATAAGTTGCTGCTGCAGCGTGAGGAGGCCCTTTTAGGGTTATCCCATGACTGTTTTGTTCACAATTAAGTACGATTCTGCCAGAGCCATCTGTCGAATTGCCCTTTATCACTACATTTTGCCCCGTAGCAGGATCGAACGCGACATCATTCGTGCCCGTGCTGACTATATCATTACCATTAGTATCTAAATCACCGCCGAGCTGCGGTGTTGTATCGTCTACAATATCAGAAATTATTGTTCCCGCTACAAATTTTGTACCGTTGTACTGAAGTACACTTCCGTTTGTTGGTGCTGTTGTAGTAAGATCTACATCTCCAAGCTCGTCGAGTTCGAGGGTTTTGTTTTTCCAGTTTCCTGCAGCATTATCCCAATACAGTACATCTCCGTCTGGGATAGATGGGGTTACCGTGCCTGTAATTGAGGTGTTTGCTATGTCTGCAGTTGTTAAAGCAAATCTAAATTTATTGGCCGCCGGAATTGAAGTTATTACATGTGTAGCATTAAGACCTGAGACGCTCGTACCCGCAATCGTTACAGATAATCCTACTGAGTAACCCTTAGCTAAAGCCAATGTGACAGTTACCACATTGCTTGAAACAGAATACGAACTAATCGTTCCAATACTTTCTGTAATTAAATTGACTGATGTTAATTGATCAATATCGTTAACACCACCAATTACGTTCCCTTTTTCCGTTACGCCATCGCCAATATATAGTCTTTGTTCATCAGTTACATATAATGGCTCACCAATAGCTGGCGCAAAGGTATTAGAGCTTACTTCTGCGGCAGTACCTCTTCTAAACTGTAGAGCCACAGGGTCTTAAAACGCTGGTCTAGTATTCCTTATGGATACTCGCCGCCGCCTTCTTCCTCCTCATTCACTGCTGCGTTTGGATCTGGTATAAGGCAAATTGCACATGTATAAAGTCTGTCACCTAAAAGTGTCTCTGTATTGGTTATACCTGTAGTAGTATTTGGCAGATATCGGTACCCCATTGAAAAAGAAGTCCAATATAGTGGTGTTTGTACAAACTCATCAATTCCAGGAATATCTAACTTAACCGTGTTCCATACAGTACTTTCATTGGTGACGACTACGCCAAGATTTTCGACATCCTCATAACTGTTGTAATGAGGTTGGCCCCCTGCCCACTTGTCTCCATATAAAGCGGGATCATACTGATAATATTTCGATGCACTACCCGTTTGTGATAAGGGGGCAAGTGTGTGCTGACCGCTTTCCCATAGGGGGTCAGTATAAGAGATTTTGAGAAAATCACGCAATTCAGTTTGAGTAATACTAGCCGTAGTAGGACCAATATTCTTGAATGCATGAATCCAATCACCTTCAAATGATTTGTTCCAAAGAGGTTCAGGATCATTATGATAATATTCAGCAGATGCAGTAGAAATGGAGTTCAGCCAAGGAAAACCAGCATAACTATTTGAGTCTGAATAGTAAGTCCAGTAAACTAAATAAGGATTATTACTCCAACTGTAGTCATCGATTTCAGTATAATTGGACTGTGTTAAACCAGTGGTTAAATTAGTCTTTAGGTTGACAATACCGTTGTACATTCTGCCCTGCTTTCTGACGTGTTTAATATATGGTGTTTGATACGGGCCGGGACCAACATTTATAGCTTGGTAAGTGCCATCACTCATGTCGACATGTAGAACACTGTAAGAATGATAAACAATTACATTATACTTTATATCTTCTCCCTCTACTTGTGATGTAATCTCCGCCTTGCCGTAACAGCGAGCCAAGTTAAACCTATATACCTCGTGAGGAACATAATCATTCAGGTCTAATTCAATGACTGTAGTATTGCCGCTTTCATCAGGAGGTGATTCTAAATAAATTTTGGCATTAGGGAATTGAACAAATCTATAACGACCAACTGCCGTGACTTCGCCGATCGGTTGGCCAAGCCAAGTAGTATCTGCAGTGGCTTCGGAAGTGCATTCGATATCTGCACTAGTTTCAACTATCTCTTCTTCATAATCATAATTATTATAATCGTAACTATTATAAGGCGAAGTAAATGACACTGAAGCACTAGTTCCTCCAGCAGTAGCAGATCCCGAAACGCTATGCAAGTACGGACCAAGAGATTGTGTACTGCAATAAACATATGACCAAGCAATTCTATAACATTTACCGTGGGTGACAGGCGCACCATTTACTCCCGTGTCGCTGCTTGATTCATAAGTACTATCCCAGTCTATGTATGAGGAAGCAGAGCCATAGTTGTTCCCCTGCGGAGTAAAATCGGATATTTGATCAGAGCTGAAGTAAAGCATAACCCAGCCAGGTACAATTTCATTCAGCGGTTCTTCAACAGCTAAATCATCTTCAAGAAATATTATTGCTTCTCGATTTATATCACCAGATTCAATTGTTATTGGTTTCTTCGGTTTTTTGCTCCGAGGTAAATCAATACCTCCGCTAGATTTTCTACGCTCAACAGTTCCAGTATTGTCGAGAATCAGCTTACTGTTTTTTGGAACATATTTTTGACCTAACCCCTGGGTTGTATTAATTTGGTCTAAATTTTTAATGATATGTTTGCCATCTTCATTAAAACCTTCGTTAGTAACTACCTCTGTATCAGCCTTCTTAGCAAGCTCTTCAATCAAAATACGCCTTGCCTCCTCGGCAAAACTATTTATCCGATCTTCTAATGACATGTCAATACATTATTGTGCGCCTAGACGCAGCAACCCTTAGCAATACATCACTGTTCTTTGTAGTGTACTTTACTGAAAGATTAACTGCACTATATTCTTGATCTAAATATTTAACAGTAGCAATCCCATTGTCATCATATCCCTGCCATTTAGCTGTGAAGTTACTGCCACCATAAGGGCTACCTTGGTATGCTGCATCAACAGCATTTATCCTGGACATATCTGACGTTTGACTTAACTTCTGTTCAAGACTCATGAGGCAAACCCATGTTTAAAGTTAATATTAATAGTTGCTTTATTTCCTGAAGTGATTGTAGCTAATGCCGCAAGCCTTTCGTACCCAACTATGCTATAGCTGCCACTTACCTCCCTCAACAATACAACATAATTAAAATCAATATTACCCGTAGAGCCGTCATGTACAAACGTTGCAACCTTTTGTGTTAATGGCGTGCCATTGGAATAGGCTAATACATCAGAAGTGGAATATGTATAACTTACTCTTGTATAGCCACCATTAGAAGTAGAGACTTCGTCGCTTACAATTGTTGAATAAGTAGTCGAGGGTGTATAGTCTGTAGTCGCATTGGTAAGCGCTACATAGTAAGTACCGCGTACATAAGCAAGTTCCGCTTGATCCTCTGATTCAGCAGCGGATAAAAAGGCCATGGCACCTTTGATTCAAGGTAGTATTCCGTCAAACTACCCCTGAAGCGAATGTAGGCTCAGTTGGACTTGCTACCGTTCCAAAATCCATGGCAAAATTGTTTGGTGTCGCAATAGATCCCATGTCAATGCTTGAGCCCCTAGGTACTGCTACATATCCATAATCAAAGCCAGTTTGTGGAGAAATGACTGTATCTAATTTGAAGTTAACACGAAGATTTACTCTAAATTCGAAGATCGTCTCTAAGACAGAATCTGAATCGCCATCAGGTTGAGAGATTTGTCCACCATCGATGTCGTTGCCGTCTCCATCTTCATAATCGGTTCCCATATCATCTTCAGGATCAACGGTGTTGTTACCCCCAGACCCTTCGTCACCAGGCAGCGGCTCGGGCGGGCGAACTTCTTCACCAGTATCAAAATCGCCGGCATTTAAATTGGTCCCTAAACCGTTAGTTGTCGTCGTGAACTCACCTGCATCAGCAGGATTGCCACCATTTGTTGTATTTGCAGTAAAGTCGCCAGCATCAGCGAAAGGATTCTCATCTGGTTCTTCTACGCCATCGTCAGGAAAAAGATCATCGGGATCGCCGTACTGATCACCATCTGTTTTGGTAATTCGATAGGAAATAAATATATCAGTAGTTGCTGCATCCGTCGTCGCAGTAACATTTCCAGCGTTAATGTCCGCAACTGTTACAGTGTCTCCTACTGATAAAGGTGAGCCGCTAACTGCAAAAGTTGCCCCAGAGGATAAAGATGTTATTGTAATACTAGCAGCAGTAGAAGGTAGGTTAAAAAATGCAGCATCTAAAATTACTGTTGTAGACGTACCAATATTGTCGCTATCTGTAAAGTCATAGGGACTTGACTCTGTTGAGCCGTCAATCTTCTTTATTTCTCCTACATTGAAGCAGTCGAATGAACACAGTACGTTACTTGAATCAAAGACAAAATTTGATGCAGCAGCTCTCAACTTGTATTGCTTGCCTAGGCTATGCAAAGCCAATGTAATGGGGTAAAATGGATAATACCCAAAGACTTCTGCCCTAGTAGCGGATTCAGTTACGCGATAACCAAAATTGTCTCCAGCAATTCGCAACGCTTCGTTTCGGACATATTTATCGAGAATTGTTTGATATCTTGCTAACGCTACTGTTGGATCAACAGTAACTATAGTGCCATTACAATCTTTGTCGACAATAGGCGCAAATTGAGCTGGTATGGTAACGGTTTTTCTGGTAGGAGATGGTCGACCTAGCCAACCAGCGCCGACAGTTTGACCTCCAGTACTAACCTGGACCTCAGCCTGTAAAACTTCTTCTTCGTTTTCTGCTCCATTTAAAATTGTACAACCGTTTGCATCTTTTTTTAGTTCTATTCTGTCTGTTTCGTCTGCGTTGGCACTGTCGGAAGAAGAGTAGCTAGTCTTAAAAGAACTGTTACTAGGATCTTCTAGGTCTTCAAAAAGAACTTTTTCAGTCGTATAATTTGTGCCATATTCATAAGTAGTAGTGGTTCTTGCTACTAAAACCTGATTGAAAGAAGTTTCTGGATGGCTGAATCGATTTTCATCATGCGAAGAAACCAGTGCTGAACCTTCTACAGTTCTATTGAAAGTGCTTGGACGGAAAGAGGTAAAATCTACGCCTGTCGCCTTTTGGTATCTATATTTAGTGAGATCCGCACTAGATTCATAAGCAGCTTTTAGATTGCTTGCGCTTTCTCGTGCTTTATTTGTACTGGCTGCATGTATATAATTTAACTCAACTTTTTGGACAAGAATATCACCTTCGCCATATGTATAATAAGTACTTGTAATTCTAGAATATCCATACTCTTTTGTGTAATTGTCAACAAACTCTGTTGCCTTGAGAGCCATTGCATTGGCCCCACTAACACGAATATTTAACGTCCCTAAAACACCTTCGGCTGCTTCATACATCTGTGTAGCTAGGCATGTATAATATTCAACAGCATTGTCCTTTCTCTCTTGTTCGTACTCAATTTGGTCTGCAGTTTTTTCATTACCACTCGGCCAAGTTTCTTCTATAGGTTTATTTGATTCTTGATCTGCTTTGTCATAAAATTGATTTGCTTTCGATAATAATCCATTGGCTTTACCTGCTTCTTCTTCGGCTATTTGTACATACTTACTGACTACAGCAGCGAGTATATCTTTCGCGTAAGTTAAGGCAGAGCAATGTTCAAAATCATATTGCCAGTCAATTTGATTACCTGGACCCTCATAACGTGCAAATGATCCGGAAGTAACAGTTTCTGTTTTTTCTTTTTGTATTGTTCTAGCGGATCCTACTGCGGTGTAAGCAAATTTAGGAGGTGCTGGTTCTTCAGGTTTATAAACAGTGCCACAACCTGGTATAGCTTCTGTAGTGGCTTGACCACTGCTGTCATTTAAAATGAACCATCTTTGATCTTCAGCATCAGTGTAATCTATCGTTCGTTCTAATACAGTCGTTATAAACGGATCAGGCTTAGTGTCTTCATCAGTTTCTCCAGGAATTTCAAAGCTTTCTTCAATGAATACAGAAGATGGCAAATCTTCTATAGCCCCTTGCAAAGCTTCTATATTAATTGCAGTATGCTTGTCGTAAGACGTTAGCTTGGCACCTGAGAAATTAGACCCATACCCATCATTGCCAAATTGATTGATCGTCTGGACGTAGCCATACTTATCCTGAAAAATACATTTTCCATCTGTTTTAAGCAAAGAGTCAAGCGTCGATAAATTATAATCTTCAATAACAAAAGATGACTTAAAGGCATGATCAAAAGTACTGTTTATTAACGATTCGACCTCATCTTCAAAACTAGACTCTCGTGACGACAAAAACGCTAATGAACATCCAACTTCTAATATAGTCTTACGTTCGTTAACGTTTATGGACGAATTTAAAACATATACATGCCCACGAGGTAACTTGTATAACTTGTTATTACTGCGCTTTGCATATATAGTAACAGTTGAGCCTATAGGAAATAGTGTTTTTTTAAAATCTAATATTGATGTATCGCCGCCGAGTACAATGGTGCCTCTAGTCGTGATTATATTTGTGCTGTAAGCAGAGTCATCCGATAACGATCCCTCGATTAAATATTCACTATAGTCTTCATTATTTATATAAAGTTTAATTTTTGAGGATAAATTTATCATTGACATATCACACCTCTGTTAATCCAAAGCTTGCCAAAAAGATGTTATTGTTATTACCGGCTACTTTCGAATATTGAGGTGGAGTCGTAAAAAAAGCTTGTGTTATTGTTGTTGGAATGCTGCTGTTATTTGTCGCCTCTCTCAATAAATTATCAGTTACTGATACTGTTGCAGCGTTGAGATTGCTTGCGCGAGCATTATCCCAAGCATCAAAAATAGTATTTAACTGTACGATTTGATTCGAATCTACAAACGCTGCAATTGCCCAAATCTTACGTTGCCTTTTTGCTGGGCCAGTAGCATAACCTAACCCGATTTGACTAAATTCTAAATTAGCCTGACCCAATGTAGAGCTGGGTATGTCCTCGCCTGAAAACTGCTTCAGGACCACGCTGGTGGATCCGTAAGTCACTGTAATACTTCCTGCCATCCTCAGATCCTCCGGCTGTTACGAAGGCGCATACGAGCCACGTTCGTCATCAAATCAGAAGCGTCGTTAACAGGGCTTTGGCTTTGGATCGTTACGTTATTAGTAATACGGTTCGACGTAGATCCAGACACCGCAGAGCCTAATTGCTTAGCTAGGCTGCCAGAAACGCCATTCGCTGCAGAAGAAGCAATGTTAGAGATATTAGGGGTTTGACGAGTTTGTTTTGCAGTAATATTGGCATTTATATCAGCGTTCTTTTGCATTGCCTTGACAACTTTAGCAGGAATAATTGAACCGCTAGAAGGTGCAGTCCAATTCATGTTTGAAGCTGCCGGCAACATCTTTATGTCGCCAAATTTATTCATGAATGCCTCCCGACCCAGACCAGCATCATTAACTCTGTAAGTCTGACCAGCTTCAACAGGACCACCCATAAATCTTGCTTGCGATTGCCCTCCCAGCAATCGAATCATTTTCTCTATGTAAGCCAATGTATCACCCATAATACCTTTAAATTTATCTGCCTCAGAGTTAGTACTGCTAAGTAAAGTCTTGACATTCTCGAAGGCAGTGCCTAGCAATGCGCCAGATTCAACGATTTTTTCATTTTGCTCTTTAAGATATTTCATACGATTGTTCATTTCATCTATAGAGGTCTTTTGTTTTTCCAATCCCTTGGTTTGTGCTTCAACGGCTGACTTGTCCATTTTGAAGATTTCCTGGCTTCCTTTTCTGACTATTCTATTCAAAATCCTGTCTATGTCGTTCGAAGTCGTTTTTTGCAGTCCAAGCTCTTTTCTAATCATAGTCTGCTGATGGTGTCCTTTCTGGAATTGATTAAACATTCCTTTGTTTACAGCTTCCTGTAAAAGCAATTCATCTTTGAGCTTCTTCTGAATATCTAATCGCAAAAGCTCCATTTCAAAAACTTTTCTTTGCTCTTGCCCAATTTGTTGGCTCAAGCCAATTTGCTCTCCGAGTCTCTTCGCACCCTCTACATCACCACGATTAATAGCAAGTGTTTGCTCAGCTCGCAGTTTAGACTGTAATTGCTTATTTTGTAGGTCAGCTATTTTAAATTCAGTGGTCAGCCTTGACCTTGCAATAAGATCTTCAATCTTATTGATTTTGGCAAGCATTCTAAGGCGATTATCTTCTAAATCCCTCTTTTGCCGTGGGCTCGCAAATTCCGTCTCACGTTCTGTAACTGCATCCAGCAGGCTCTTTAAATCGCCTAGGGCTCCTGTGGTTGAACTAGCAAGTTGACCGGAAGCTTGGTTGATTGCATTAGCAAGTTCAGTATAGCTATCTGCAACTGCAGTAATATCATCGAGGGTGCGTTTTAAATCATCTTGTATAGCTTTATTAAGACGATCGCTACTTTCTTTAACTGCTTTTTCTGCATCAAGCAATTGACCTGATAATAAATCAATACTTTTTTGCTTCTCCTCTTCGGTGAAACCAGTAGGACTTGTCTTCCTGGCTTTCATTGTCCGTAGCTGTTCTTCGATCCCTTCTTTTGTGGCTTCGTTGAGCTTATGCTGCGCAGATGTCAACAGTATTAGCTTCTCGGAAGCAGTTGCAGCGCTATCGCCAAACCTCTCCATGAAGTGACTATCTAATTGTTTATTAACTAATTCATTAACCTTGGCCTGTTGTTTTTGTATATTTTGCAAGTCTTTGAAACTTGAAACCTGTCTTTCTATCGCCTCACCGTTTTCTTTTCTAGTATTTAATTCAATTCTCATACTCGCCGCGCTCGCGTCGAGATAATAGATTTGTTCTTTCATAGTTTTTATAGCTTCTCTACCTGTCTCAACATTTTGGTCGTTAGGACCACTAATTTTTTCTAATGCGTCAATCTTCTTTTCTAATTTAGTCATGTTTTTAATAACTTCTTTTGTAAATTCGTCGGTTGTTTTTAAACTATTTGCCAATGTAGATGTATCAACCTCACCGAGCTTTGCCATTTTTCCCGTGGCTTCATCGCTGACAATTCCAATCCTTTCGAGATCATTTAGTACTTCATTGACTTGCTTTTTAGTTTCCTGCCCTATATCAAATATTCTGAAATTTTCAAGAGGGTCAGCTGTCGGTCCTAAAAGCTTACGCAGTTTTTCGAAAAAGCCAGGATCGTCTGCCTCTTCTTTGGCGTCTCTAATTAAAGTTGGCAATTCTTGTAGTGGTGCTCTTAAATCTGCTAGAGCTTTTCCCATCTCTTTAACAGGCTTTGTAACCTTCTCGTCAAATTGCCTAAAGGCATCACCGATTAAATAAGCAACAGCAGCGACTGCTGCAAATTTGATAAAAACTGGCGCAAGACTTTTGAGAGTAGCACCTAACCCTGCAAACTCACCACTAATATTTCTTATGACACCACTAAGTCCATCTAACTTAAAGTCGAACAATAACCCCGCTAACTTATTAGAAGCTTTAATGGCTATATTCATTTTGCCTGTCAAAACTCCCAGCGCTGCAGCGGCAGCTGACGCCGTCTTAAGGGTAAGAAAAGCTAGTCCGAGAGCCGTGATAATTCTCAGCAGGAAGCCACCAACTCTACCGAGTCTTGCAAAAACATCTAAAACATCTAAAACTAATCTACTAACAGCACTAAGCGCTTTAAAGAAATCAGCAGCACCAAGAGCAATTTGATTAAAGATATCAGCTAAAAGAAGTCCAACCTGAGACTTGCTTAGTGCTTCAATAAATTGACCTACAGCAAATTGAATCTGCAAGAATGCCTTAATACCAGGCTCAATAGCCTTGCCGATACGCCTTAAGTTTGTAGTATCAAGTAAATCAATTGAATTCTGCAGCTGTTGAATAGTTGCATTGCCTTCTTGGATTCTTTGTTTTAACGCTTCTGCGCCATTCGCCATATTATTGAAGGCTTTGACAAAAACAGTAGAAGTGATCTCACCATTTTTAATCATCTCCTCCAATTCTTGCGTCGTCACATCGAGTGACTTAGCAAGTTGACCGCGGAAAGCACCGTCAAGTTCAGAGATCTGCTGGTTGAGTTCTTCAGATTGCAATTTGCCTTTAGATAGCACCTGGGCAAACGCTTCCATGAAGCGACCAGTCTGTTCTGTATTAAGACCAAGTGTCTGCGTCCGAGCAGCAACACCCTCTAAAAATCTGCTGCTATCTTCGGCATTTACCCCTACGGCTTCCAAAGCAGGAACCATTCGTTTAAATGATTTCTCAACTTGTTCTAATGGCGCACCAAGCTCAGCAGATATTCTGGTTGCATCTTGCAAGCGCTCATTAACTTCTGCTGTCGACAAGCCGACATTCTTCAACGCAAGCTCAAAGCCTTCTAATGCCTTAAGTTGACCAACAAACTTATTTAACGAACCACTAAATGTACCAATGATCGCAGCAAAAGCAGTAAATCCAGCCTGCAGTGTTGCAATTCTATTGAGGACTGCAAAGAATTGACCTAATGGATTTGTTGTCCTTTTAATTTGATTTTCAATTTGTTTTGCGGCAGTAGCATATTTAATTTGCTCTGCTGAGCCTAAAGCAAGAGTATCTGCTAGCTCTTGGAATTTTTGCTGCTGTTGCCTTAATTGAGTTATAGAACCTTCTTGTATTCCCTTGGCTTTATTGAGGGCTCGCTGGTAAAGTTCAATCTTTGCTGTTAAGGATTTATATCTTGTATCTGTTTTTCTTAACCCTGCTAATTCTTGTTTTCTTGCTGCAAGCCCTTGCCTAAGAGAAGTAAGAGAGCCTCTGTAAGTTTTAGTAGTTTGCTTTAATTGTTGTTCAAGTTTTTTTTCCTCTCGATTGACACTAGTAATACCTGTCGAAACTGCTTTGAATGCAGGCTGTGTTGAATCCTTAGCAACAAACTGAAGTCCTATTAGTTGGCTTTCGCCAGTTATAGAGTCCCTTAACTCCTTTAAATATTTTGCAGTTTGCTGGACATCACCGTTGAATTTTTTCAGGGCAGCGTTGACTTGAGATACATCCATTCCTACTGGAATTTCAATACTAAAGTCAGCCATTCGTCCCCTAAAGACTAAATTAGTCTGCCAAGAAAAAACCCCGCCGTGGCGGGGCTTCTCGGGTATTTAGCTTGTTATCAAGCGTTAGCATCAACAACCAGGTTGTAAGGACCGTAACCGTTCAGTGTGGCGCTGTAGGAGACCACGGAGCCAGCCTCGATGGACTCAGAGTAGCCCTCAAGGGTGCCGTAACCGTAGATGGTCTCGTCAGTGCCAGTAGGGCCAACGCGAGCAAACTTAACGCGGAGGCTGTTGTTAACAGTGTTAGCTTCAGTCAGGCGCAGGATCTGATAAGCAGCGTCCTTAAAGTCAGCAACACCTTCTAGTGAGATAGAGAAAGACTTGGTAGTAGCGATGTTAGTGTTATAACCACGAGTCGTGCGGTCATAAGTGATCACGTCTTCGCTAGAGGTGTCAGTCTCCAAGGAGGCGTTGGTCAGACCAATTAACTTGCAAGGCTTGTCTGCGCCGTCCATGTCGAAGGCGACAGTCTCAACGGTGAAGTCACCAGTGGAGGTATCAAAAGCAACCGTGTCGTTAGCGGCAACCAGGTTCCCTTCATCGCCAACAGCAGAATCATCGGTCTTCATAAAGGCAGTGGTAGCAGAAGTACCAGTTGCCGTGGTAATACCAGCGAAGGTCAGATCCACTTCATCCGAATCCAACGGCATGAGGTAGAACTTATAGCCGAAAGCGGCAGAATAATTAGCCATGGGTGAAT
>CEON01026279.1_pt1 | contig 11752 bp, 10 predicted proteins | sample 530291 | NCBI WGS metagenome assembly CEON01 (sample SAMEA2619888, study PRJEB7988) | marine metagenome | biome: marine biome (ENVO:00000447); feature: surface water layer (ENVO:00002042); material: "saline water (ENVO:00002010), including plankton (ENVO:xxxxxxxx)" | depth 5 m
CAAGTAGAGATTTTTAATTAATGAGAGGGTCCTCGTATCGTGAGAGCGGGGGGGTTCTTTGGCGTTGCTCAACGTCTCCTTATGACCTAGTTAGCCCTCTCATAAAATTAGGGCAAACGACACGGCAACGGTGAGCAGTTGCAATTAGATTGTTACAGACCCTGGAAATTACAGTAGCAATGTTAATCTCTAAACAAATGTTTGCCCTATTAAATTGGAGGTATTATGAAGTACGTAAATAGAAAATCAATGATTATAAGAGATTCAGGCAGGAGTAGTGACTTTATAACTCCAAGCTTTGGATATGGTTGTTTGTATAAATGTAATTATTGTTACATGCGAAGACATGTAAAGAAAGGTATAACAATAGCATCAAATCCGCACGAAATACTTGATGCTTTAGATAGGCACCTATGGCTGTTAAAATGGCCTAAAGAACCTAATCAAACACACGAAAAGTATTATACATACGATTTTAGTTGCAACGAAGATTATGTTTTGCATTTAAAGTACCATGATTGGGAATATTTGTTTGATTATTTCAAAGATAATCCAAAAGCAATGGGAACTGCTGCAACAAAGTATGTTAATAAGAATATGCTTGGGTATAACGCTAATAGGAAAGTTCGTATTAGATTCAGTATAATGCCACAAGTATTGTCAGATAAATTAGAGCCTGGTACATCTAGAATAGTAGATAGAATAGCTGCAGTAAATGATTTTTACGAAGCTGGATACGATGTACACTTAAATTATTCACCTATCATAATGTATGATGATTTTGTTTCTGATTATACAAAGTTGTTTAAGATGGTTGATAGTATAGTAGATAGTTCTATAAAAGACAAAGTAAAAGCAGAATGTATATTTTTGACACATAATATAAAAATGCACAAACACAATGTTGAAAACAATACAAAAGGCGAAGAATACTTATGGAATCCAGAATTGCAAGAAAACAAAACATCTGAATATGGTGGAGAAAACATAAGATATAATCGTTTTTACAAAAAAAAGTATATTAAAGCATTTAAATTTTTGCATAATGAAAATATTAATTGGCAAAAAATACGTTATATATTTTAAACAATTTAGTGATAGTATAAAAACTCTAAATATATTCCAAAGTTGGTTTAGTAGATATTATCATAATATTGCCTGGCTGGAAGTTGCAGGAATCACTAAAAAACGGAGAAAAAAATGAAACATATTAAAAATGTAGAAGCTGTATATGACATACTTGTTGAAGTAAGAAAAATATTTAAAGCTTTAAACGGAGACACTATAGTTGCATTAAACAGAATGAGTGCACTTGTAACAAGAATCGATAGAATACTGGAGGACACTAAAGATGAAAAACAACAATCTAAATAGTCAAGAAACTAAAGCTAGAAGAATCTTGGCTATTAAAGAAAAATCTAAAAAATTTGATGCTAAGAAGTATCAAAAAGAACGTTATGCTAAAATTAAAAAAGATAGGGAGTGGTGGCTATAATGGGAAGACCTAGAAAAATAAGAAGTAAATTCTGGCTAATATGGCATAGAAAAATAAGAGGCAAATCAATTGACTGGATTGCTAATAGATATAAAGTATCTAAAAGAACTGTATGGAGGCATTTAAAATGAAAAAAATGTCTGAAGCAAAAAAGAAAAGAATGTTAGATTGGATTGCTAAACATCCAAAAAAAAATAAAGGTCGAAATAAAAAACCAGCAATGACAAATGCTTGGGGTAATGTGAAAAAAGGTTATTTAAAATGATAAACGGAGGAGCGATGGAATCAGAACAAAAACTTAAAGAGTATCAAGCAAAAACAAATAATGATAACAAATTTGATATAGATTTAGATTTTGGTATACATTATGAAAAATCATTAGCTAAAATATTGTCTCTTGGAAAAATAGAAGTTAAAACTGAAAGAGATAAATGGAAAGAAACTAGAAATATAGCTATAGAGCTAAGTTGTAATAGTAAAAAAAGCGGATTAGCTATAACAGAAGCAGATTGGTGGGCACATATTTTGTCTTGGAAAGGTGATATAGTAAGTGTTATATTAATGCCAGTGGACAAAATGAAAAAAATAGTCAAAGAAAGTGTTAGAAAGAAAAATGGTAGAATTGTAATGGGAGGAGATAATAATGCTAGTGAAATAGCATTAATACCATTAGAGGATATAGCTAATGCTTTTTAAGAAAAATAAAAAATATTTTTCATCTTTAACGGAGGTTAAAGAAGACTACTGGGTATGCGACAATCCTTTATTTATGTGTGGGGATAAAGGATTGTTTCCAGTTTATAGAGCCGATAAAAGATACGGAGTTTTAAATAAAAATTATCACGAATTGATATTTAAAGATATTCCAAAAAATATATTAAAAGGTATTAAAACAGAGCCTTCAGTAAACAAAACCACAAAAGGACTTTTAAAAACAAAGGAAAACGAATGGAATATTTAAATGAAAAAGATTACAATAAGATAAAAAGCTTAATAATTGATTTTGTAGGAGACACTTTATTAGGAAATAACATTTTTAAAGCCATAAAGGGCTATTTAGAGGAAAAAAATGTTACTATTGATGAAACCCTTATAAAAGGGAAAAATGCCGAAAACGACTATAAATTTACATTTAAAGCAGGTTTTAATAAAAAATTAGATGAAGAAGCAAATCAAGCTTTATTAAACTATAATAAAAAATTAAGGGAGCAATTAGATGAGTTTGCCAAAAGTAAGAAAAAAGCCAACTAATAAAGAATTAGCTGGTGCTATTATAGAAAATAGCAGAAAAATAAATGAATGTGTTAACTTTATAAATAGGGTTGACAACATTTTAGGAATGTATATTGATTATAACAAAAACACAAAAAAGTTTGCTGATTTTGTTGTAGACAAAATGAAAGAAATACAAAAAGAGAGTGAAAATGACACAGGAACAAATGAAAATCTTAATGAAAAAGATATTCAAAAAAATACAAACAACGAGAAAAGCGGGGCAACAGGAGTACGCAAGAAAGGAAAGTAACGCATTTGCGAACTTTGAAAGGGTCGCTGAAAACGTAGGTATAAGCAGAGAGAAGGTGTTGCTTATATATACTTTAAAACACATAGACGGAATATGTTCATTTGTTGAAGGACATAAGAGCCAAAGAGAAGATGTTAGGGGAAGAATAACAGATGTTATAGTTTATTTATGTCTTCTTTGGGGAATGGTAGAAGAAAATGATTAAATGCCCAGTATGCAATGAATTAATTACACCTTCATCAGTATCTTATAAAGCTTCTTCTGGATTTTTAGATTCAGACGGAACATTTCACGAGCAAGATTCAGTTATAATACACAAAGAATGTCATTATAACTACTTTTATAATCCATTTGAAAAACTAGAAGAAGACGTAAAAAACAGCTAAAAATCTATTATTTTAGCACCTGCCTTAGATTTATATCTATCTTCATCTTTGTACTCAGAAGCTTTTTTAGCAAGCCCTGTAAGAGGAAATCCTACTAATTTTTCAGGCATTCTCATAGGATTATTAAGTAAACTTTGTTCTGGATGTAGCAAATCTCTTCCTATTCTTCCAAAAGGAAACATAGTCCAAATATAATATTCAGCCAATCTATTGTAATCATCTTCAGCAAATTGCCTTATAAATGATATTGGTATTCTTGCAACTGGAGGAGTTATTAATGATAATGGGGCTAATTTAGTTGGATATGTTCCAAAGAAAGCTCTATCTCTTGTCTTTTCATCACCAAACAACCAATCTGCAGTGTCTTGAAAATAGGACCAAGGTGCAGGTAGTACTTGCTCAAATAAAGAATACATAAACATATTCCCTAGAGCTAATGTAATCATATCTGTTTGAAAAGTTCTTACAAATCTTTCCATAGCTTCACTTCCTGGTTCGTATCCATATAGTTTAGCTTGTTTTCTTAATTGATTTCTAAATCTCATAGCATTCCAAGACCAAAGTTGAAAACGAGTCATAATTTTACCTAAACCAGTTCTTGCAAAACCTGGTCTATTAGGAGCATTATATAAAAACTGAGTGGCCTTAACACCTTTTTTAGCTATTTCAACTAATATAGGATGATTTATATTTGTAATAGCTCCACCCATTCTTTGATAAGCCTTAATCAAATGAGCCATATAAGCATCTGTTCTTAAAGCTCTTTCAGGAACAGTCATAAATTTAGCAGCTTTATTAACTAGTGTAGTTCCAACACCATGTTTTTTAGCTAATTCTACAATATTTAAATTTTCAGCTTTTTTATTATTAGTAAATACTTGATTAACCATATCTTTTAATAAAGCCTGACCTCTTGATGTTTTATACGCAGAATCAAAACCTAACTCATACAATATTTGTTCAGGCACAACACCTTGCCTTTCAACGTGTTTTACAACATCATTCCTAGTTTTTAATGAAGGGTCTATAGTTTGTAAATACTTATAATCTCTTACTTGCATTAAAGGTTTATGGCCTGTTGAAGCATAAGTTTGTAAAGAACCACCAAATAAATTATTTGTTATTGTTTTAGGATGTGTCATTAAAGTCATTAAATTATACTGACCTTCTATATTAGAAAAATGTTGTATATCAGAACTTTCAAATCCTTGTAAATTTTCTGGTAAATTTTTATTACCAAATCCTAATTTTTTCCATATATTATTAAGTTTATCTCTTACCCTATTGTCAGCCCACCATCCATAAGGAGTTCCTTTTATTTTCATATCAGGGTCATTATAAACGTCTTTAGGTATATGCACGGGATATCCCATAGCTTGAGAAGCATATTGTCTCCAAAATTCTATATGGTCAGAAGTCAATTTAAGCAATTCTGGTTTATCTTTTAACTTTGCTGGTTTAACAAATCTTTCATACATATGCTGATTCATTTTATGTAAATTCATTTTATTCATCATATGAGCAAGTTGTCTAAAGTAAGTTCTTGATATTTGTCTTAAATAAGAATGCCAAGCTGTATGGTCTACTAAATAATCTGGAGTATGATTTTCCCTATTAAACATTTGAGAAAATCTTTCATCAGCTTTCATAAATCTTACATTTTCTTCTTTTGCTATTTTCTTTTTAGACATACCTTGAACAGTGTCTCTAAATAAATCTCTATCTATTTTTTCCCAATATTGAAAATCAGAAATATCATCACTTCTTACTGTTTTATATTTAAATATAGTGCGTTCCATAGCTATTTGCTTTTCTTCTGCACTTAAATTTTTATTTTTTCTTATTTTTGCTAATTCTATATCTCTTTGTTTAGCAGATTTTTTAGCATTAATAAATACATGAGGCATATATCCTGGTTGAAATCCAGTATCTTTAACTACCCAATCATTATAAATCTTCATTACCTCTGGCTTTAAACCTACTTCTTTTCCTATTCCTATAAGCATTGACCTTGTCATATGTCTTGTTCCATCAATACCTAGCTCCATACCAAATTCTTCGCCTCTCATCATAGCTTTATTCATATCTACTAAGAATTTGTAATAATCATAAACAGGTTGTTTTTCTGATTCTGTTTTAGCTTTAGGATTTTCATAATAAAGGAAATACTTTTCTTTAAATTTTCTATCTCCTCTAATTAGTTTATGAGTTTCTCTAGAAAGATTATCAAACTTTTTCATTAAATGATTTACCATTTTATCAGCACTAACAATTTCTTTCTTTGCTCCATCAAATGAAACATTATATGTTTTTTTACTAGCTTTTATCCATGCTTCACTATTTAAATGATTGTCAAGTTGCTCTTGATACATCTCAATATCCTTGGGCTGTCCTTTTGCTTCTCTGGCAAACCAAGCAGCTTTATAAATAGCTTCAGCATGTTCATTTGCAACGTCTAAAAATTGCACTTCTCTTTCATAATTTGATATTAATTTCTCTCCAACACCTTGAGCTGAATCATGCATTTTTGCAGTCCAATTAATTATATTTTCTCCATAAGTATGAGGTTTTAATATTATAGAAGGATTCTTTTCAGGCATTCCGCTTTTAGTCAAAAAGTAACCTTGACTAGCTAAAAACTTTATATTTTCACTTGCTTCCATAGACTCCATAGCAATTTCTTCTGGAAAAAGCATATGATAACGCTTTTTAATTCCTTTTAATCTGCCTTTTAATTTAGGGTCTAAATAATTTTCAAGTCTTTGAAAAACATTACCAGCTTTAATTTGTCTAAACCATTGATTATATACGTCTAAGTCTTTAACAGTAAGCTGATTAAACTTTGGAATAAAAGGGTCTGTAGGATTTGCTATATGTTTAGCCCAAATACCTTCCATTACTTTAGCTAAATCTTTATTCATAAAGTCTGGAATCATATTTAAATGGTCAGCTAATTCTGCTACTATTTTAGCATTTTCTCTGCTTAATTTACCTTGATGTAGTCCTTCGTAATGAGTTAAATTATCTAAAACATGTCCTTCTATTCTTTTATCGTAAACATAATCAATAGATTCTTTAGTAGCAAAAGGTTCTATTTCTTTTTCAAACTCTTTAATATCCTTTTTTATTTTAGCTTCTTGTTGCTTAGTTATTTTAGGACCTTCGTTCTTAAAAAACTTAAGTTTTTCTTTATAGAAGTTTCTTAAAGCTTGGTCTGAAACAGAAGGTATATCAGCAGCTAATCTATTTATATTTGTTTTAGAACCAGATATTTCCATTTCTTTTTTCAATTGTTTAAAAAAGTCAGATTTCTTTATATCTTGTGGAAGAACATTATAAAGCTTTTGCAACTCTTTATAATTTTTATTTCTTCTTAAACTGCCTATCATCATATAATCAAATGCTTCTCTTGCTGCACTATTAGGCAAAGTATCTTTATACATTTTAACTTGAGCGTTTATATCAGCTAAATCAGCCATAGCACTTTTCATTTTTTCTTGAGGTTTAGGAGCAGCAACTCCTTTAGTTACCCCAGCAGATAATAATTTTTTTTGTAGTAAATACATAGCTACTTGTGCTTCATGCTCTTTATTTGTAAGAGGAGTTTCGACATCTTTTTTAGTATTTCTTGCTATATATTTAATATTATTTGCTAATTTAAATTCCTCTGATTTAATATGCATTTGCTCTAATAGTTTAGGGCTTAATTTTTGTATTTCAGGTTTCATTAAGAGGTTTGTTGTAGCCATATCATGCATATCTTGACTGATATATTCATTCTGTAAATCTCTAATTCTCTCTAAAATTATTTCTCTTTGTTTATAAGCGTCAGCAGTAGGCAGAAACGCTTCTTCTACGCCTCCTTTAGACGCATCTCCAAATTTCTTTAATCCAAATTTTAATATTCTTTCACCAGCTTTTTCCTTAAAATTACCATATCTGTCTTTTTTATATATAATATCTTCGAAAAGAACTTTATCTCTTGCAATTGCTTTTAAAGAAACATCATCAAGTAATTTTTCTATTAAATCTTTATTAGCAAAATCATTCTTTTTAACTCTTACACTAGTTCTCCCAGTAAAGTTTTTAATAGCGTCAATAAAGGGCATTTTTTCATCACTTTTAATCATCTTTTCATAATTAGTATATGTCTTCATTAACTTTTCTAAATTTACATTATCAAGCAATCTGTATTCTGGTATTCTTTCGTATAAAAGCTTTGCCCATAAAGGATGTACTGTGCTGGAAGCATCTGAATCATAATTTTTAGAAACTTCTAATATATCCTGTATTTCTCTAGGTGTCCATTTTCTGTTTTTTTCATAATTTCTAGCAAAATTAGCTCTATTAAAGGCTCTCATATCTCCAACAACACCAGCATCTGCAAGTTCGTTATATGAAGGAGGTTTTACTCCATTAACATCTTTTGTTTGTCCGTGAACATAAGATTTAAGTTTTTTCCATTCTTTTTTATTACCGCTTCCTCTTAATACTTCAACAGAAACATCAAAGTATGCATCATGTAATTTGTTAAAAATTTCAACATATGATTTCATAGCGTAATCAGGGTCAGAACCAAATGCTATCATAGCCCATGTTAATTCTCTTTGACGTTCTCTTTCAGAGCTTTTAGATTTTGGAGACTTTACGTACCTAACATTTTTTTCTTCTTTTATAACTTCGCTTCCACCTAAGCCAAAGTTTTTATTAAGCATTGAACTCCAAGCAGCTCTCATAGTTGATGTTAAAGATGATACAGGTCCAAGCATATTTCTAGCATTTGCTGTTTGTTGACTAGCAAACAATCTTGAAAATGGTGAAAACCTTAGTTCTGGAGTTGTTATAAATTCTTGTATGTCTCTAGGTACTTCGTTTAATAATTCTTTTGCATATTTGCTTTTTTCTATTTTTAATTCGGTTTCAGCCTTATTATAATACTCTTTCTTTTGAGCATAATAAGCGTCAAGCCAAGATTGTTTCATGCCTTGACCTTCCCCCATTTCATTTTTGCCACCAAAATATATAAATGCTTCATCAGCATCCAAATCTGCACCACCTTCTGCTCTCATAGACCTGCCATGCATTAGTATACCGTGGTCTTTTATTCCAGTAAAACCTTTAAAATGCATTATCTGACTTCCAGATAAAGAATCAGCTGGAACTCTAATATTCATAGCTCTAAATACTTCTTCGAACTCAGTTCTTTTAGGGTCACTTTTGCTTAATGACTGATAAGCATCCCACAATTCTCCTAAAGTAGTATTTTTTAAATTAGCAAATTTTCTTTGACCTGGTTTATATACTGGCTCAAATATATCAAGCGATTCATTGTATACATACACTTCTTTACCCATGCTTTCTTTTGTCATTTTTTCTGCAAAAGTTTTCTTTGCTCGCTCTGGATTAAAGTTAGGTATTTGTTCTCTTGGTATAAGAGTATCTTTGCCTTTTATTCTCCACTGAAGTAAATCATCTGGATTTTTACCTTGTATAAAATCTATATATTCAGATTCAACTTTATCTGATGTTTTTAATATAGCTTCTTTTCTTTCAATTTTTCCAATTAATGTTTCTATTGGAGTATCTCTGTAATAATCACCTAAATAGAATATTTCATCAGCTTTTAAGCCATATTTCTTCATAGCTAATTTATCATCATTTAATTCAGGAAACTTTTTCTGCAATTGAGGGTCATAAGGCCTCATTCTTCCAGCTAATGCATTCTTAACACGAGGTCTTAATACTTTGTCTCTACTCCAATTATGAACTGCAGTCTGAAGATAGCTTCCTATATTAGCATCCATTAATAAAGTGTTTATATTCTTATCAGAAATACTTGATATTATTTTAAATAATCTATCTGCAGAATGCATGTAATTATTTTGACTTTCTAAATATTCATTAGCTTGATTTTGACTTAACTCTCCATCTGCAGCCATATCAGCGGTTATTTGTCTATCAGCTCTCATTATTTTAAGAAGCATTCTATTAGCTAATTCTGCTGCCTGAGGGTCTTTCAATACATCAAATACTTCCTTAACGCCTATTTCTTCAAAATTTTGTATTATTTTATCTATAGAACCTTGCTTATAATTAGTCAAATAATCTCTAACTAAACTATTTGCTGAATCTTGTCCAGTATAAGATTTACCAGATGTTTCGTGAACTATGTTTTTAATAAGGTCAGCATCTATTTTTGAAAAAGCATCTGGATGTAAATTGGTTTGAGCTTGCTTAACAAATCTCATGCCTATATGTTTGCCACCATGATTGTATCCCAACATAGCTCTATCTTGTATAACTGAAAAATTATACCTCATATTTCCAGAGTTCATTTTATAAATAGGAGCATCTTTAATTACAAGATTTCCATCAACTATATCATAACTTCCAGATTCTCTTCCGCCTCTTTGTTTTGCAGCAGTATCCATTTTTATAAAATTAATACCAGCTTTTTCCATCATTTTACTTAATTCTGGACCAGCTTTATGATACATAGGTTTATTAAATTGAGCACCATGCTTTCCAGTAGGCTCTATAAAATCAACAGTTTTTAAATTACCACTTTTAGGAACACCAGCATTGGCTATTTCAAGGTCAATAGTACCATCGTGTCCTATAATAGCACCATCTACATGCTCTTCTGTTTGATTATTTAGCAGTTTTAAGAACTCTTTTTGTTTTTTAGGGTCTTTTATTAATATATAAGAATAATCGCCATTTTTATCTAAAAATGCTCCATATTTTTTATGATTTTCTAAAGCAAATTGTTTATCACCTTTATATCCTGGATTTACTAATAGAGCCATTCTTTTGTTATTATCCATTGCGCTTTTTAAATAATGCTTTTTAGGATTTTTTACAAACTCTATAACAGCTTTATTATTAGTAGGGTCAATACCATTTAAAGTTAAATCATATAATAAATTATTCCTATATGCATCCCAATGCATTTTACTATCCATTCCAAAATATTCTTTCGCTCTAGCTTCAAGTTTTCTAAGCATAGGTATTTTAGAGCTTTTAGCAGCTGTTTTCAAAGTAGGTGCTAATGTTTTTAATTTTTTATTATTAGTTAAAAATGGATGTTCTTTAACAAATATAATTCTATCTTTATCGCTAGCTCCTCCTAAAGGTAGCATATTATATTTCTTTTTCATTTCTTGTATTTTTTTACCAATAATCCCTGCAAACTCTTTCTTTGATGTTTCTTGGTTAAATTTAAAAGTACCTGGGATTCTTTTAAGTTCTTCTGCTGTTTGTTTCCAATTCATATCTGTAAGAGCTCTTAAAGCTTTAGATATATTATAGTCTTGTCCATTAATAGTTATATAATCTAATACAGCAGTAGGATTTTCAAATACATCCTTATATATTTCTTTTAAATTTCCATTTAAATTTTTATAAAGAATATCATACTCATTATCAGGAGCCATATTCTTTTTTATTTTATTGCCTCCAGTAAAAGGATTGTCTGGGTTTATTAAAAAAGTTCTGTCAACATCACCACTAACATACATAGTTGGTTTTGATTGATTTTGAACAAAGAACCATTGCCTAATAAGCCCTCTTGCTTCTGAAGGAATTAATATTTCTTTTTCATATTGATTGCTTAATTCGCTTTCAACATTGTCTATAAATTCTTCAGAACGATTTCTTTTCTTATTTATATCTAAGAAATCTACGGCCATATGCCCTAGCTTTTTAGCTAAAAATCCTTTTTCCGTCATAAAAGCTATAGGGTCTTTTAGTATATCTTTAGGCAAAGAATCAGCAACATAATCCTCTATTATTTGTTCCATCTTTTTATCGTATCTAGATAAATTAAAAGACTCTCCTACTTCAAAACCATCTTCTACAATAGATTTTGCACCTTCTTCAACTTCTTCAACAGGAGTTTCTTTTTGTATTTTCTTTTTTAATATTGTATCTGCATATGTAGACGAACCTTCAGGGATTTCAAATTTAGCATTAAGTTGTTTTGCAGCTTCTTGTATTGCTGGTGTATAATTTTTTAATGATTCTTCATAGCTTTTTCTTCCAGGAGAAATAGACTTTACAAACCAAGAAGATTCAATATTCTTTCCCCCTAATCCCATAAAAGGCATAATTTTATTTTTATATTCACCACTAGTTCCTTCAGTGCTTCTATAGAACAAAGCAGTTTTTCCATTAACATCAGCTTTATATATTTCTCTTGCTCCTATTTGTCCAAAATATTCAAGATTGTTTATTTCTGCTTTATCTCCAGTAGTTTTATATCTATTGTTAAAATCAGCTAATATTTTGTTTAAACCAGTTCTATCTGGAGCAGTTCCTTTTTTTAATAAATTAGCAGCAGGATTA
>CEON01090965.1_pt1 | contig 11734 bp, 1 predicted proteins | sample 530291 | NCBI WGS metagenome assembly CEON01 (sample SAMEA2619888, study PRJEB7988) | marine metagenome | biome: marine biome (ENVO:00000447); feature: surface water layer (ENVO:00002042); material: "saline water (ENVO:00002010), including plankton (ENVO:xxxxxxxx)" | depth 5 m
GTCGTATGTACCCGTTATGCTAGTACCAGTTAAATTAGTATCATAAGCATTTGCGTTATTTGCTGCTTGATATGCTCCAAGATTAGTTATTCTAAAACCATAGCCATCTTTATTAAAGTAATAAATAACAATATCAGCCGTGTCAATATGATAGTCAAATTTTATTCTGTATTTATCATATCTATTTATAGGTTTATCAATCCATTGGTTTATATTGATTAATTCTTTTGGAATTACCACTTCATTTGGATCTGTTGGTGGCATATTTTCAAATCTAATTCGCTCATTAGTCATATCCCAATAAACATAATTGTAAGATGAAACATCAAAGCCATCAATATTCCAAGATCCAGCATTTCCACCCCTAAAAACAATTGTATTATCCGAAAGTGACACGTTACTAATACCAGCTTGTATATCAGTGCCACTCCAGTCTCTCGCTATAAAACCTAAAGATTCTACAAATCTAGCGGTTGTTAAACTCGTGTTTGCCCCTATACTTTCCATGGTAGCCGAACTTCCAGATGGTTTTGACATTGTCCAACCACTAGTATCACCATCCATAGTGAAGTTTATTTCATAATCACCTTCTTTGTCTATATTATCAATAAATAAACCTTCTTGATTTTGTGGATTAACATTACTCGAGTTTCCTGTATCATCTCTTGAAACCCAAGCTCCTAATTTACCGTCGTAAACATTTGTCTTAGGATTTGCTGATATCTTAAACTTAAAAGTCCAACCATTAGGTGTTATTTGTGGTGCTGATTGATTTCCAGGAGCTGTAAAATCTTGTCTCCACCAATAATCAGAAATAGTACCACCATGTGCGTTAAAAGCATCAGTTTGATATCCAGGTACTTCAAAACATAATTTGTTAGTATGGTAATAAACACTGTCAATCATAAGAGAGTGTTTTGCAGCTCCAAAACTAGTTCTTTCCCAATTACTAGCATCACCGTTATTTGGTAATTCTGTTAGTTTCCTAGTTCTTATGCTATTAATATGAGCCGCATTTTCAACATCATAACAGCGTAAAATAAATCTTTCTCTATTTTGTGCTGAATTATTCCTTTCGCTATTTGAGTGTAATTTAAAAACTCCTCTTATCACTTGCGGATCATTAATATTACCGTATTCTGTTCTAGTGTGTCTTAACGCTCTACAATGAGCGGCGTTAATACTCCCACCATACTTACCAATACCAAATGGACTTATTATATCACCACTACTCGCGGGCATTTGAGTATCATCCGCAACGCCATATATGTGAAAACTACCATCATTACCACCACCACCGGTATTATTATTAAAAGTATAACTATAATCTATATCAACTAAATACCATTGATTAACAACCCACGGATCATTGCTTATATTCATTTCTAAATCTAACGCTTGATTGTTGTCTGTTTCTATATGAATATAGCTGTTATTAACATTTATAGTTTCAGCTGTCCCAGAAACCCATTCGTCATTAGCGTTAAGAGAACCAGTGTTAGTGTGGTTTGCGCTAGTACACGGCCAATTTGTCCCATCAAATATAGATCCTGATACAAAAGTACCATCATTTTGATAGGCACCAGTTCCACTACTTGGGGAACTTAAGTGTGCCCAATCTTCTGGTACTTTATATGTTACGGGTACATTAGGCGTAAGTTGTGCCAATGTATTTTTATCACTAGGATCTTCTTTCATACCGCTTTGTACTACATGCCCATAATCTAATCCAAATCCAGATGTAGATTGGCTTTGTGAAAACGCTACATTATTATCACCAGCAGGGGTACCATAAGCGTTAACATCAACATCCCAATTATTAAGACCAAGATTTCCACCATGACTAATCTCTGTCCATGCTGGCACGTCGTATGGCGGAACCATTTGTACTTCAGCTCTACCAGCTTGAAATGGAACCTCTGCAACCGGACCAGAAATAAACTGTGAGCTAACAGGTATTTCTGGTTCAGGGTCTCCGTGCGGTGCAGTTACCCCAAATCCTTTTATCATTTTTACCTCTGCTATCTCCCATAGCGGAAACCTTAACCACTCATAAAACTGACTACTACCAGTAAAGTAATTACTTCCGCCACTAGGATCTTCTGTTTGAGTTATTCTTAAATTGAAGTCATCTACTACTTTCACTTCTTCTATACCATCTCCAGTATTATTCCAAGTACCATCAAAATTTTGCCGGTTAGAATCAATAAACTTTAAACTAGCTTGCACAATAACTTCTACTTGTCCAAGACTAATACTAGAAGAGGTAGAGGTACTTATTAAATCAGATATGTTTGAGGTGGACTCAATAGTTTTGTATCCATTACTTGTTGGGCCGTAAGCTTCCCCAACAGCTATTCCTCCTGTCTGACCAGAGCCCGCTCCAGCCACCCAAGTACCATTTATTTTTTCCCATTCCGACCAATTCTCCGTTTTACTACTAGTATCATAAAACCCAGGCATTTCGTGTGCTAGAGTTTGTATTTTATATGGGTTGTATGTAGAGTTACCACCATAAGATTGAAAATCACTGTTTACATGCACAAACATTATCTCACTACCTGTTAACTGTGTACTACCATCATAAAACATTAATTTTGGTTGAATAAAATTATAACCATACCGGCGTGCTTTTTGATTATTATTATTATTTGGCGCGGTTTGATAACACCTAAGTTTTACCTGAATGTGTAATTCATCACCGTTATACATGGCGTTATGATGACCATAAGTCGGGAATGATCCTGTTTGAGTAGCTACCGCGTTGGCGTAAGCAAGATTTAGATGCCCACTTCCAGAACCAGTTACAGTATAATTTCCTAATCCTCCACTAATATCTATTCCGACGTTAGCTCTTCCTATTTGATCAAACCTTACATAATGATCAATAGAGGTCCCAAAATAATCTTGAACTCTGTCAAATAGAATGTTACCATTTTGCGAATTTCTAGTAATAACGCCACTGCAAATGCTGGTTGTTTTCCACGAACTTTTGCTACTATGGTAGGACGAAGACGAAACAGGAAACGTGCCACCACTATATTGAGAACTATCTTTAGGATTATGTCCTACCGATCCATCTTTATAAGTATTACTTGTCCCTGGGGACCAAAAAGAATTCAAAACGGTCGCCGCGTGACCATGTTGGCCGCTACTATGAGAGTGAGAGTATACACTCGCTGGATAATTTTCGTTAACATACATAGCTGTGTGTCCGTAATTAGCGAGAGTTCCACTTAATGTATACCCATGATATCTTTTGATGTCGCAAGATATATTTGGATCTGCTAAAAGTGATCTACTTGCACCCCAAATATCACCTGTAAATGAACTAAAATCAGCGTCAAAAAATGTTCCACCAACATTACCAGTACCTGCTAAATTTGCTTGTTCCGCGTATGTTGCGGGGGTAAACGGAACAGCACTAACAGTTGTATAACCATTTGCTGCTGCGTCGGCAATTGCTTCTGCGGCTGTAGCACCAGTACCCACAATATTACCTTGGAAATACGCGTTGTAAACCGCGGCAACAGGTGCTTGGTATTGTTGACCTGTTACTGCTTGCACATAAGGTTGTATATCTCCAGCTTTTATTTCCGCGTGATTAGTTATGGTTACAGTTCCTTCAAAGTTGGAATTAGTTATTCCCCATTGGTAATTACTATTAGTATCAATATCCTCAGCCTCCCAAATATGCTGCATGTTATTACCGGAATTGATGATTGGATTTTCAATTTTGTTAACTTCACCACCTGATTGAGGAACTAACATTTCACCAATGCTAAGAAATGTATCTTCTAAGATATTTTCAGCGTAAGTATTTGATAATGTTACATTATAATCTTCTTTATAAGCATCATAAGTACCTATTAAAGAAGTATATTTAGGTAAATTATCTCTAAACCAATCATGCATACCAGCTTTTGATATTGGTGTTAAACCATCTCTAGAAAGTCTTAATACAGCTCCTCTTTGTTTATCTGTAAAATAAGCTCTGTATGTTTCTGAAGCAAAAGATTCTGGATTTTTAGATATACCGTAATCACCCACGAAAGGAACTGTTTGACCTAAAACATTTTGATTAGCGGTAAGTTGAGGATTACCATCAGCGTTAAATACCGCGTCTTTATTTGCTAAAACTTTTAAAACTTTATCTTCACAAAATGTTACTAAATCTGTATCTCTACTAAACAACTTCTGTATACTACCGTATGTTGGATTTAAATCTTTTGTGATTTTTTCAGCCATAATAAACTGATTTAAATCATTTAAGCCAGAGTTAGAATTATATAATCCTGAATATATTAAACCATGTGCCCTATGTTCTTCTTTATACGTTTCTTGGATTGTTGTAGAAGCTTTAACTCCGTTAGTTATAAACATTTCATTAAAACCGTCTTTTATCCTATTAGATTCTAAACCATTTCCGAAAGAGAAACAATTATACCAAGATAAACCAACTCTTATAGAACTTCCAACTTCTTCTTTAAAGTCAAATGTAGTTTTGTAATCTCCTAAAGAAAAATTAGCTATTCCTATTAATTGTTGTTCTCCTGCTTCAGCTATAGTAAAACTACCATCTTGTCTTGTAAATTTAAAAGATGTGTTAGTATAATCTATTTCTTCAACGCCATCGTCTCTTTTAAATCCAGGGTTAAAATGAGCAACACTTATACCATTTACTATTTCCCAGTGTTCTAAATAAGCACTTCCAGCTGTGGGGTTGTTTACTATTTCAACTTTACAACCAATTGGTGCAAATAATTCATTTGTCTCGCTATTTAATCTTACAGGTATTTGGCTACTAGCCTCGTAATATATATCTAAATCAACCTCTTGTTTTTTAGGATCAACTTCCCATATAGCTGGAAATTTATTTAAATCAGAGAGTAAGACGGATTGTACAGGTTCTAAAAATTCAATAAATTGGTATTTATCACTACCAGCATCCGCACTCATATCTGAGGTTGAAGCTATAGGATTATAATTAGAGTCGGTTGGATTTTTATCAAGCTCTATTATGTAGCACAATCTTCTATTATGAGCTTTTCCGAATTGTACTATTTTATTTCTTAAATTTGTTTGCGCTGGTTGATCGTTTTGATTAAAACTACCGTTATCATTAACTTTATTTAACCAAGTTAATGCAACCTGCTCTACACTTTGGTAATCAATATGTTGATCATCTGTATGTATATATCCATAATCTACACCCGCAACACCACTACCACCAATAAACCTATTATAAGGCTTTCTCCAAGACGTGTGGTTATATAGTTTTTTTGTGACTACCTTTTTTATAGTATAAATTTCATTACCAGTGTCTTTACTAAATTTAAATCTTGAGCCTGGAACTAACTTTCTTATAAAATCACGTATTTTATTATCAGGATCACCATTCGCGTTAAACGTAGGATCCCATTGTCTTTCGTGTAATTCTTTGTAATTTATATCGTAACCATAACCAACGCCTGGACCAGCGGGTTCTGGTAAAAAAGAATTATCATCAGCATAATTACCTTCCATAGCTAAATGCTGATGCCCAACTGCCCCGCTACCGAGCGTAGCATTGGGAGTATCAACTGTAAAGTGACCACCACCCCATATCCCTTGTAAATTTCCCATAAAAGCTTCAGCTCCATATAATAATCTACCATCTTGTAACCCAGCTGTCACACCGTTAGTTCCGTCCCAATTACCATCATGCAAGTCTTTTCCTGGGGCAAAGAATGATAAGTGCATAAAATGCCTACCCACTTCTCCTTTGTCTGAATAAGTTTTTGTGTCAACACCAACACCGTGTTCTGTTGGATTGCCTGTTATTCCGCTAAACCATCTTCTTATACCGGTAGCGTGAAGACTATTCGTCGTCACAAACCCCTCTAATCCATTTACGTGATAATTAGCGCGTGGCTCCCCTCCGGCTTGTTGGTGAAATCTATCAACTAATTGCAAGCCGCCAACCCAACCATCTACACGTTGATCTCCCCAATCAGCATTTATATTTATTTCTGGAGAAGTTGATATTAAATTACCCTCATACCACATTGACTCTAATGGAATTATGTTAGTCGCAGTAGTATCTGTTCCTGAATGTGATTCTACTTGTTGATCTATAATATCAGAAATTGTTTCTAAAAATTCAGCTTTTTTAGTAAAATCAGTTAACCAAGTTTTTAAAGGTGGATAATACCAACCAGAATCTTCTCTAGTCTCTCCCCCATCATTTTTATCAGAACCTGACCAAGTGATACAATTATATTTAGCATAATCACTTGCCTCACTTTGACCAGACGCCATATACATACCATCTACAAAAAATTGCGGACCGCCAAATTTTGTGAATATACCTTCCCAAGCTTCCCAATAGTCTGTTACCCTTAAAGTTGCGCCGTCAGCATTTTTATTACCCTCCTGATTATTGTCCGCATTTTGAATTCCATGAGCGTTAGATACATTAGTTTGTTTAAATCCACTATGATTTCCATTACCATAATTAGTTGCTGGCCCAGTATTAGTTAAAGAGATTTGAGCCACAACACGGGTGTTAGGATAACCAACACTAAAACAATCATCTTGCCAATACCAAGAGGCGAATTTTTTATCTATTAGATATTGGCTTAAAATATCACTAGTATCTGTACCTGTTATTAAATCTGTAACTTGATTTTCAGATATCTTTACAAAAAACTTTCCAGAAAAATCTTCGTTATCTTTAAGTACTTTCTTTTCTATTTGAAATACTAGTTTATCTCGTAATTTTGCATTATACAAAGCAGATGAATCTCCAGTTTCATGAGCTATATCAGCATCTTCTTTTGATATAGGTGTTGCTAATCTTAATACATATACGCTTGCATCTGCTCTTCCACTTAATACTCTATACTTTTTAGAAGAAGATTTATCATTTGCCTCATCTCTTCTCCAAGATATATATAAATCTTTAAAGGATTCTGAGAGTATGTTGCTATCAGTATTATCTTCTAGAGGAATATTACCAAATACCATTCCACCTGCCGCACTACCCCACTTCCAATTACTCTTGTGAAATTGAATATTAGTAGACCCCGCGTGATCTATTCTACCTCTTGAGTTAGTAGAAGTTACAATTGGCATTTTTAAACCATCTATTGTAGTATCTGTAAGAAAATCGCTATCATTAATAGCACTACCAAACATAACTAGCTCGTATTTTAACGCATCGGGAGCTTCGTTTTGTATATCAATAATTTTAAATTTGTTTTCAAAACCAACCTGTTCTTCCCCAACACCTATTTTCTTCTTTAATATAATATAGTCTTCTTCTGAAACTTTATTTCTATCTGAAGACGGGAAAGATATCCATAAATGACCCTCTGAATTATCTAACTCATAAGTCTTTTTAGTAACCCAAGCTCTATCCATTACTAAATTGTAGTATTCATTAGAGGTCTCTTTTACAAAAAACTTTAATGAATCAACCCACTCTGGAAAATTCTTAACTACACTAGCATTTAATTGTAAACTTTTACTAGCGTTTTTAGAACCATCTCCATCTTGCCAAGGAATACTTGTTGCCCCTGTTCTTGAGGTAAATACAGGTGTTTCTCTACCATATTTATCACAAAATACAACACCTACTTGATAATTTCTTTGTGATTTTATAGATGGTAATCCTTTATTCTCAAAAGATTCTAAATTTTTTCTATTGCTATAACTAACATTAACTTTAGGTGTAATATATAAATTATAATTTTGTAAATAATTACCATAAACTAATCTATTACCCGTTATTTCTTGAGCTAACGCTCTTCTAGGGACGTTATCCCATGGGCGAAGTAATTGGTTTGCTGGTAGCGCTGCATATATATTTTCTGTTGTGACAATATATTTACCCTTAATTAAACCCCCTAGCGCCGAGTAAGCGTCACCATTTGAAGCTTTACCAAAACCAATATTATGACCTTCATTATTACTAACGTCATGCCATTCAGGGTCTGTATGTTTAATTGTGTGGATTGAATAAATAACAGGAGAATCTTCTTGTTTGTATAAAATATCTATTTCAATAATGTTCTCTGGTGTTTCAGGAGTTATAAAATCAGTTAATTCTACAGAATGTATTGAATTAACCATAGCTTTATTATACGGTTCTTTTACGTCATAAGCATTATCCTTGTTGTTTAATACATTAGTATTATTAGATTTGCTAACGTCTTTTGTATATTTGGGATTAAATACTGGTTCGGTAAATGGAGCCATGGGAGAAAACTCTCCGTCTCTATATTTATATCTGTAAGAAAATCTTGGGAATTTAGTTTCGAATAAGTTAGGAATATTAGTTGTTCCTTCTAAGTTTTCTGTATAATTTATTTTTGTAGAAAACCTATTTGTAGGTTTTGGTTTTATAACAGTAATATGGCGCTCCTGTATATCTATTGGATTGTTAGCACCAAAGATAATATCTTCCATAAAAAAACTATACTTTCCATCTTCCACAATTTGGTTTGTAGTTGGAAATCCAGGATAATTATTATCAGTTGGTGAGTGTTGGTATGGATCTATTCTACCATGACTACCGTTGTTACTAACACTATCATTCCAAATCTTAATTCGTCTTTGAGCGTGAAGTTCACCATTTCTATATTGATTAATAAGGTATTTTTCATAAGGACTAGTCCAATTACTATCGTTCCAAACTAATGGTCTGTGAAAAATGCTTTGTAATTGGCTTTCTTGAACCCAAAAATATCTACCAAATTTTTTCTTAGGACGCTTATTACTATCCCAGTGTGACGAACTTGCATTTGGTCCTGGCGCTAGTATACGTAGTGTTATACCATTAAAACTACCTGTTTCGAATAATAATTTCGTGTGTTTAGTAAAATCATTAACTACGCCATCGATATTTGTACCAGCTTTACATTCTGAAATATTTATTTTTTTTGGTTCAGAATTGTTATCTGTCCAAAACAACATGTCATCAATTATATTTATCCCTGTTATTATATTTCCACTTAATTTTAACACAGCCTCGCTAGTACTAGCTTTTGTATCTACAAATACAGGTAGAGTTACATTATTATCAACGTCGTATTCTATAATAGCATCAACACTTATTTCATTGGTAGAATCATGTTTAGAAACAAACCAATATATCATATTAGTTTTTTCATTAGCTATACTACCAACGCAAGTAAAACCATTTGGTATAATATTTTCTACTTTCATATTACCCAATATGCTCTTTACAGTTCCAACACTAGAATCTTCAGCTGTTGAAATCTCTATATTTTCAGCATGTCTATATTGTCCATTAGGTATTAATCTTTCATCAAGGTCTTTATTCATTTTACCTTGAAGAAAATTATTTTTAATCTCTGGCATATATTAGTGTTTTATCCACTTAGATTTGCCTCTAAGTATTTGAGTTAATTCTTCTAATTTAATATTTGATAATCTTAATTTTGCTTTTCGCACGGCTGCGAATTTATCTTTTTTATAATATATTAATTGATTTCTTCCAACATTTGCCCTTGTAGACATCACATCACAAAGTATATGTTTGTACATCGCGTCTTCCGCTAATTTGTGAACTTGCATTTCTTCGTCTGTACCTAAACTATCGCTTATATAATCTAGTATTACAGTTTTTCCAGAAATATTAGAGCTAAAATGTATTTTTCCTAATCTAGGATCTATATAAAATGATCCATTAACTTGAGCATGCTTTGGGTCTAAACCATATCTTCTCCCATCAATCGGCCAATAAGTATCATCTTCATAATCGTCATTGTTATTCTCAGATGGTGTTGTAGATTTATAATTGTTCCATGTAGATGAATTTTTATCTGAACTTTCATGGCTTAAATTTGGTATACTACCAGGCACTATTATTTCAACTTGTTGTACACTATTTTCTTGGTGTGTATTATTAGTTGACGCCGCTGGCGTTATCTGTGTGGTGCTTCCGTTCGCCGGACCACCGTGTGTGGTAGTTGTTACCGCGTCTGATGTCCAGGGAGAAAAACTTTGTATATACACCCAAACATAATCATGCGCCGAAACATTAAGTCCCAATAATTCTTTTTCATTTCCAGTACCATCATCCCATTCAACATAACCTATATCATAATTACTTACTTGTGTGTTTGGAGATGGATTAGCAGCTACGGTTCCAGGTGGAGTTGAGTTACGAGCGCTAGATACTACAGAAGTAGCTGGGTTACCACTTGTTGCAATTCTTGGAGTATCCCAACCGTCATTTGGATCTGTGCTAGTAACACCAACTCTCACTACACCGTAATCACATAAAACTGTAGAACCATCTAATATTCGCGCTCCAGAAGTCGCAGTGGCTTTTAATTCTATTGTGTCAATACCAATAACATCAATTCTTTGCCACGCAGCATATGATCTACTACTACCGGATATACCATAACCGTAAAACCAGAGATGTTTGAATACTAATTCTCCAAGAGTAGTAGAGATATGATCATTTATATAATTTGTATACCATTTACCACCTGATTCTCTAACACTACTCCAAGCTCCACTTTTACCTTTTGGGGTATAGGACCAACCTGAACCACCATCTGCCCACGTAGGATTTATAACAACATTAGATTCGTCTCCAAAAAAATACTCATTGTCATCTTGTTGTTTTATTTGGAATGGATTTGAAGTTCTATTAGTTGGATATAATGGGTGTTTAATACCAGCAGAGTCCACCCAAGTTAATTTAGTATAATTAACGTAATCGTGGGGTAGTATCATTGTTAAGGTATTTGGAACGTCTATTTGTTGGGATTTTATAGATTTAAACGTGTCAAAAGATAATTCTTGCAATGCTCTTTTGGCGTGAAAAGCCACGTCTAATCTTTTTATTTTTGATATTAATTTATTTTCACCAACATAAGCAATCATAAATTGATCTATAATATCGCTTAAACTTGTAAATTGATAATTACCAAAATCATCACCTCGGTAATAATCTAATTGAGTTCCTTTTAATAATCCCATTTATTTATTGTTTTTCTTGTTGAACTTTAGCGCTTTCTAAACTTATAGCAGCTTGAGTTAATTCGGGTTTTTGAATAGATATACCAGCAAAAGCTAGTATTCTATATACTAATTCAGATTCTTCAGACTTGTGTAATTCAAAGTCTTGTGATAAAGTATCATGATATAAAGCTTTATTATTTGTAATTAAATACGCCCATTTAGGTTTGATAGGTGATCGTAAATAGCTAAATCTCACAATATCAGTTCCCGCGAGTGGGTTAGGATATATTTTTATTCTTTCTTCACCACCACCCGTTTGCGATCTAATATAAACGGGTTGCACCGCTGGGCTATATTTATTTCTAGTGATATCTAATAATGGAGAATTGCTGTATTGTTGTATTTCGCTCACGCTTATTTCTTCAGCAAGTGTATACGAGGAGTTGTTACCATATTTAACCGTTATACTACCTAATCTATAAAGATCAGGGATTGCACTTAGTAAAAAATCCCCATATTGACCAGTGGGAGTGACAAGTTGATCAAATTTTTTGAATCGTGATATTTTTTCATCTAAATTAGTTACTACATCAGCATAGTCATGATTATTACCTGGTATTCTAGAAAATTGATTCTTATCATAAAAATATTGCTCAAATATTTCCATTTGCGCTTGATCAGCAAATAAATTAAATTCTTGAGGGGTTATATAACCTCTTTGTTCTTTATTAGCTAAAGCTAAAACTTTTTG